>OFHA01000100.1_pt1 | contig 75282 bp, 76 predicted proteins | sample 1521891 | NCBI WGS metagenome assembly OFHA01 (sample SAMEA3504089, study PRJEB24116) | mouse gut metagenome | biome: mouse gut; feature: mouse-associated habitat; material: faeces | place: Denmark | collected 2011
TCTGCAGCCGTACTTACAGGCCGATGCTGTCCAGATAGCTCTGTAGCCGGTCAAATTTATCACGGTATATCAGGGAGAGCAGATGATTCAGACTGCGCAGGCAGGAGATCATCTGCTCTTTTGTGATCAGATTCCGCTCCAGGGCTTCCGCAAGTTCGTCCAGATCCATCACTTTCGCCTGGCCTTCCGGGGACACGACCACATCTGCCAGCAGATCCGTGACGGTCATTGCGCTGTCTGCGGGGTCAAAAGAATATTCCACAATATCACAGTACCAGTGCAGAAGCGTGTCGTCACGGCGGTAAATTTTACTTACCTTGATACCTTCCTGCAGGAAAAAGCAGGAGCAGCCCCGGGAAAATTCCGTTTTCGGGTGCAGGGTATTCCACTGGGTGATAATGACTTCCTCATTCTGCGTAAGAATGATATCGTCCTTCAGAAGGATGCATTCGGCAGGAATGATGCGTTTCCGGTAAATTTTGGAAATATTCATAAGAAACTCCTTTCCATTCGCTCTTAAAATAATACATCTCCTACGGAGCTTAGTCAATAGATTTGTCATAAATCATGTATAATGCCGCCTTGCAGCCTGAAAATTCATTCTACGTTATTTGGCTGAAAGTGAATGATACACTACACTAGTATGGTTAATTTTATTATAACAAAGAAAGGGATTTTTGCAATGGGTATTTGGGAAAATTTGGTTTCCTGGTACTATTTTCTCTACTGTTCACACCCATGGCGTTCACAGTAACGTTTCTTGTGGCAGGCTTATTTTGCGTCCTTTAGGACTTCGGCTGCAACTTTTCCAAAGTTTTCAAATACGGGAAGGGTTTCCTTTAAGGATGCAGCTATTTCGCTGTCTTTTTTCCCTTCCAAAGCTTTGCTGAGTTTTAGGATGCTGGCGTTAATTTCTTCTTTTTTGATGCGTTCTTCTTTCTCGTTGATAAAATCCATAGTTCCGTTTAAGATGCCGATTTCCCAGTTAATCCCTTTGACAATTTCATCTAAGAACTTGTCTGTGTCATCCTTGCGGTCGCCTTCTAACTCTGGGATGATGCTGTCCATGCTTTTTACAAGTCGGCTGTTGTAATTTTTAAAAACCTCCAGTGCTTCTATCTGCTGTGCGCGGATATCTTCCATGATATCATTTCCTCCTTATTCCTTTGTGTTAATGGTACTGTTTTTGCCATTCCTTCCATTGCTGCCAAGCTGCCTTTTTTAGACAGTCTGCAAAATCTGCTTCACCCGCAGTTCCAGGGAATACTTCTCCTTCGCCTTCTGGTATCCATTCCGGGCAATTTCCTCCCGTTCTTCCTCATGCTCCAAATAATACCTGATTTTTTCCACCAATTCTTCCTCGCTGGCAAAAATATCCAGGTCTTTCCCAACTTCAAAGTACTCTGGGATTTCACTTTGGTAATTCGTCAGTACAAATCCCCCAGCGCCCAAAATATCCCAAAGCCGCAAAGGAATCCCTGTGCGGATAGGCTTGGAAGTAAAATTCAGGTTAATTTTAGAAAGGCGGAAAATCTTGGGCATTTCCGTGGTGCTCCTTGCCAGCCCCCGGTAATTTGCCTTGGGAAGCGGGCTGAAATCACTTGCCGTATACAAATCCAAGGAAAATTCCTCAGACACCCGTTTCAAAAGCTGCAGCCGTTCCTGCTCCGTAACTTTATTTCCCAGATAAAGGTGCGCCATGGCAGCCCTGTCATTGTGGTTTGCTTTTTCCGGGAACTGGTAAAAGGGCACTTTTTCCTTAAACTGCTGCAAAATTTCATCTGTAATGCATTCCTCCAAAAAATTATACCCATAGACCTTTAGCTGCGCCTGAATCACGCCATCCAGATACCCTTTCATCCAGGATTCTTCTTTCAGGCGGTTGTAGGGGCACTTTTCCGTATACAGGGAGCCTATAAAGGAAACCTCAGCAGCATATTTCTCCTTGTCCTTTTTCGTGATGTTTTCCAGCAATGGGTCCAACCGGGCATAATCCGCCCCCAAGGGCAGATAAAATATCCCCTTTGGGTTCTCCGGGCGGAATTCCTCATACAAGGCGTAGTCAAACAGGAAAATGCGGTTCCACCTGTTCCTCACGGAATGGGAATACAGCTCCATTACCGGGCTGTCCACAATCCAGCAGACATATGGGATGTGGAAAATATTGCATACCTCAGAAACGACCGGGAAAAAATTGATGCTGAACACCATCTGGCTTTCCTGCTTTTTCAGGGCCGCACTGACTAAATTCATCTGTCCCCTTGCCCCCAGTTCCTTGTTCCTCATTTCCTCCGTAATCTCAGTTACTGTATGCCCCAGCCGTTTCATCACCGCAATAACATCCGGCTCGCAAATACTGTTGTACCGATAAAATAATATGTTCATTTTTCTTTCCTCATGAAAAATCTGCAATTACCTGCCTAAGGTAAGCTTCATCCTGAATGGGCAAAAGCACCTGCTCCTCCCCCAGCTCATTGTTGTACTTACCGTCTATGGGCGTCCTGCACCCTTCATCCCGTAAAAACCATTCATACTCCAAATCCACATGCCCTACGTCTACCGCCTGATGCCCTGCCTTGCACAGGTCACTAGCAAGCACAGTGGCTGCTGCTCCAAGGGCAAGCAAAAACAGCGTGCCTTTTTCCTGCGCCATGCAGCAATCCAGAATTTCCTGATATCTGGAAAAAGCGTTTTCCGCAGGCCCTAAAATCCTCTGGATGCTTTTTGCATTGTCAAATAAATCATTCCCCACGCCAAGGCCTGTGCAGCACCCCTCCACAAAAATGCAGTCGCGCCCATCCCATATTTTTTTCAGGTATGCAAAACGCTTTTTGGGGGCGTCTGTCTGGTTGTCACGGAACATCACATATGGCCTTGTCACATAAGCATCATAATAAGTTTTCTCGGGGTGCAGAAGCTCCAGATGCTCCTTACGCACCTGCGGGTTCAGGTAACAGCGGATTTCCCTTCTGGACTGCTCATTATACTTTTCCAAACTGCCATAATTGTCGGCAATCCCAATCAGCAGGTTGCTGTCCTCTGACTGGAGCACCTCTTTCAGCCGATGGCTTAATTCCTCCTCCACCTCTGTCTGGAACCTGTGGCGGATGCGCCCTGCAATCGCTGCAAATTCCCCGTCCCCGAACCTTGCCAAAGACTTCCCATGGGCAACAATCTCATCAATGGCCTGCTCGCCCCTGGCAATTTTCGGGAAAAAACCATCCATAGGGTGCTGTATCCTGTCCCAAAGTTCATAAACTGCATTTTCCTGAAAATAAATATTGTCCTGCTGCTTCTGCTCTGCCCACTCCAGAATCTGCTTCTGCCCGCGAGTCAGCAGCCTGTTTTCTTCCTCTAATTGATATACCCTCCGCTGCAAGCCTTCTACAATCCCAAGAAGGCTTAAAAATTGCTGCTCTAATTCCATCGCTACCTACCGTCCTTCTTCTATCTCCTAAATTTAAATTGGGAAATTGCCATTTCCCGCTTCCATTCAAATAATGATGCAGCATACTCCCATGTTGGACACCATGTATTAATTATAGTAAAAATTATGGCTATTTACAAGGGAATTCCTCATTTCTCCCTATCAATACTGTTTTCCCTTGAAAGGCAAAGCCGTAACAGCGTATCTTGTCCTGCGGGATTCCTTTTGCCAGCAGGCTTGCGGCGTAATTCTTTTCCTCTATCTGGGCTAGGGCGGATGCTACCGTTTCCTGTAAATCCTTCTCTTTTGCTGGGCGGAATACTTTAAATTCCATAATGATAGCGTCATCTTCCCGTTTTTTTGGCTCAAGCATTACATCATACCTGCCAAACCCACTCTCCCGGTTAGAGATGAGCACATAGCGGCCTGCCAAATCCACCATAAGCCCCAGCACAAACCCATGGTAGAACCGTTCTGGTTCTTCCTTGGACGGCTTTTTCCCTGTGTCAAAATAGCTGAACGTTGCCCCAGCCATCCGGTTCATATATTCATTCATGGCATCCACATCATCTAACATCAATGCCTTGATAAAATCATTGTAATAGTCATTCTCCCCGCTCTCAAACCAGCCCAGCACCAAGTCCTCAAACATGGTTTGCACTTCCCAGTTCGCCAGCGCAAGCTGGCAGTGGCTCCTGCCGTCCGGTTCCACAGATTCCGTGTGCGCCACTTTCAGGTAGCCTGTGGCCAGCAGGAAGTTCCACAGCGCATCCTTCTTTGCAAGCAACTGGCTGAACACAATCTGCTCGTCCACAAGGACTGGGATTGTCCCCCCGCGCAGCAATGTTTCAAATTCCAGCTTCACGTTCTTGTTCCCTTCCTGCACCAGCTTCCCCACCAGGCCGTTAGAGCTGGTATTGGCCCAGTAAGCGCCCACTTTCCGGGCAGAAAGGTAATATAGCACAGACCATGGGTTATAGATGTCCGTCTTCTTCCCAAAGGTGAACCCGTCATACCATTTTTTCACTTCCTGCCTCCGGTCAGACAGGCCAAACTCATCCAGTGCGTCAAACACCTCCTGCTCCGTGAACCCGAAACATTCCGCATATTCCTCTGACGTGGTGGTAACCACCCGCAGGTTATTCAGGTCTGAAAAGACGGATTCTTTGCTGACCCTTGTAATCCCTGTCAGGACTGCCCGCTCCAGGCAGGGGTTCGTCTTGAAGGTGGCATTGAATAGGTTCTTGATAAAAGACACCATCTCCTCCCAATAGCCGTTCATATAGGCTTCCTGCATGGGGGTGTCGTATTCGTCCAGCAAAATGATGACATGTTTGCCATAATAATGCTCCATGCAGATTGCAAGCCTTTTCAAAGACATAGATGCGACAGCATCTGTCATGCCATCATTGATACTGGCAAAGTAGCCTTTTTCCTGCTGGGTTAAGATATCGCTTTCCAGCAGGAAATAATAGCTGTTATACAAATCTATCAGAATTTGGGCAAACATATCCCGGGCAACTTCATAAGTTCCGCCCTTCACATTTGCAAAGCTAACGCTGATGACTGGATACGTGCCCTGCAGCTTGCGGTATTCCTCCTTTTTCCAGATGGAAAGCCCTTCAAACAAATCTCCCCGGCCGGCATATTCTATGGAAAAGAACTTTTCCAGCATACTCATATTCAGGGTCTTGCCGAACCGCCTTGGGCGGGCGATAAGCGTCACAATGTCGTTTGATTCCCACCATTCCCGGATGAAATCTGTCTTGTCTACATAAAAATTGTTGGTGCGCCTTACAGTTTCAAAATCTTGGTGGCCGATGCCTGTTTTTCTTGCCATGGGAGCCTCCTCTCTTTGGATGATCCGATTTTTCCCCAGAGCAAACGACACAGGGAACTCATTGGAGCCAGACAGCAAGCCAAAACGGTTCTACTAAATTCCCTGTATACTGAAAAACAAAAAGTTTGCTGGGATACTAAGGTTTTACTGAGTTTTAGTATATCGGATTTTTGGGGAAAACACAATGAAAAGAGAGAAAATAATGTGCAAAGGTACATCAAAAAACAGCGGGATTATGGGGAACCTTCCTATAAAAGGAAAAAATATTAAATGAAAATGCAGCAAAAGAGTAGCAGCCAAGCTATGAGGGATATTCCTAGAAAACACGAAGTACAGCCCTGCTTTGCATGGTTTATATCAAAGCAGGGCTGCATGGGCAAGCTCCTCTTTATCCTAAAACGATTCCTAAATTTTAAGGAGGTTTTCAACCACAATATCCTGCATCTCATCTGTCATGCCCGGATACAGCGGCAAGCTTATCATATGCTGGTACAAACTTTCCGCATTTGGGCAGAAAATTCCCTGATATCCATGGTTCTTGTAATAAGGATGATGGTATAACGGGATATAATGGACATTTACGCCGATGCCAACCTTTTGCAAAGCTGCAAACACTTCCTTCCTGTCCCTCCCTAAAACCTGCACAACATAAAGATGCCAGCCGCTCTTTGTATTTTCCAGTTGCTTGGGAACCACCAAATTCGGAATTCCTGCAAATGCTTGGTTATACCGTTCCACTAATTGCCTTCTACGTGCCAAAAACATGTCCAGCTTATTCATCTGGCTGCAGCCAAGGGCAGCTTGGATATCCGTCATACGGTAATTATAACCCAATTCCAACTGCTCATAATACCAGCCGCCTTCATCCTCCTTTTGCTGCATCAAGTTTTCTTCCCTTGTGATTCCATGGCTGCGGAATAGTTTCAGGCGCTCATATAAGTTTTCATCATTGGTAACTACCATTCCGCCTTCCCCTGTTGTAATCGGTTTTACTGGATGAAAACTAAATGTTACCATATCTGAAAAAGCGCCAATTTTTTTCCCTTTATATTCTGCCCCAAGAGCATGGGCGCCATCCTCAATCACAGTCAAATGGTATTTCTCTGCTATTTGCCGTATTTCATCCATTTCACAAGGCTGGCCTGTAAAATGCACGGGGATAATGGCCTTTGTTTTGTCTGTTATTTTCCGCTCTATGTCCTCTGGGTCAATATTATAAGTAACTGGATTGATATCTGCAAATACCGGCGTCCCTCCACAATATAGGACACAGTTTGCAGATGCAGCAAAGGTAATGGGGGTAGTTATCACCTCGTCCCCTTCGCCGATTCCCGCTGCAAGGCAGGCAACATGGAGAGCGGCAGTGCCGTTTGATACAGCCACTGCATAGTTCGCTCCAACATATTCTGCAACCTTTTGCTCAAATTTTTCCACAACAGGCCCTGTTGTTAAAAAGTCAGAACGAAGCACGTCCACGACTGCCTGAATATCATCTTCTTCAATTGTCTGATGTCCGTATGGGATGTACATTTTTACCACTCTTTTCTCTTTTTATTTAATTTCTTCCCAACTTTATACTAATTAGGCTTACTAATTATCACTTATACTCTTTCTCACTTGTTATAAAATTAAACTTAATGATTTCTTCTTACACTTATATATACTTCTGCCTTCCATGGCGCTTAGCATAATTGCCGACCATTGCCGCCTTATTTACTTCCTAACTTCCACAAATTTGGCATAATAATTTCTTCTTCCACATGGCTAAACATCTGTTTCGTTTTCTGCATAAACCCTGCGGGAAGCTGCCGCCCAAACTTTGTAACATGCTCCTGAAGCTGCACAACATTATCTACGCCAACCACTACATAATCAATATATGGGTTATTTGCAGGATAATTCAGTAATGTAGTTACTTTATCCAATTGAAATTCTTCCAACAACTGCCCAAACTCATTTAAGTATTTTTTAGCCTTCCCCAGACTTTCTGGGATATCGTCTGGTTCCATCAGGAACAACCCTTGTAAAAAAGCGCTTCTTGTAAATATCGTTATCCCTTTTGATTTTGCTTTTTTCAAAAAGCCCGTTGTATCCCCTCTCTGGTCAAAAACATTGTATGGCATCTGGATAAAATCAATCACCCCGCTATCAATGGCTGCTTCGCCCTCACTTACCTGATAAATGGATATCCCTATATTTTTTACCAGGCCTTCCTGTTTCACTCTTTGCAATGATGCAATGACATCCTGATTATAAATACACTCTGCCTTGTGCAACAAATAACCGTATAAATCCTGGGTATGCAGCCGCCTTAAAGAACCACAGGCTTCCTGGTATATTTTTGGGGAAATGTCCTTCAAATCTCCCATGTTTCCAGCAGACAATTTAGACACCACCTTAAACTTCTCCGCCGTTACCTTCCTTGAAACCGAATACTCCCCAAGAAGTTCTTCCGAATTCCCATAAGCTGCCGCCGTATCAAAAACTTTAATTCCATGGGCAACTGCCAGATCTAATATCTTAAAAACTTCTTCTTTTGACGGCTGCCCCAATGTATTATTAATTCCATAATCCATCCCAAATTGGACAGTACCTAAACACAATTCTGCCATCCTTATATCTATTCCTTTCCCTCTGCCAAAGCACAAAACGGCATGAAAAACCTTAAACCTTCCATTATGCTTCCCCGCTGTAGGTTACTTTCTTCTGTTCCACATCTTCGTTCATATGCAGCCATTGAGGGTGGCCGGCATATTCCTTTAAAATATCCTCAAAAGAAAAATACTGGTTCTTATCATACAAATTTTCATAAATATCCATAACCAGCTCCTTATCCTGTTTTGTGTCCATCGTCCAGCGCAAATGGCTGTAATCTTCCCCCACACAGGACACATGTTTGCACCGGAACAGCTCTGGATTTTTATACAAGTATGGCGTCACATGCTCTAAGCATTGGGCATCTTCTGCATTTTCATAAGCCTGTTTCAATGCAACATATGTAAAAATTTCAACTGCCATTCCCAGAGGAAGCCCCTCACGGTAATAAACATAGTCAAAATTATTTTCCCTAAAATATGTAATTCCCATATCAATTAAGCCTGCATCCACCAGCGCATTGTCACCTGTCAGCCGAAGGACGATATCCGCCTGATACTTAGTAGCGCAATCATAAAACCGCTCCAATACGTTATTCTGGCTGCCACGCCAGCAAAGTATATTATTTTCTTTTGCCATCTGCTCCACTGCGTCATCTGCCTGTTCTACAGATGTGGCAATCACTACATCACTGACAAATTCTGACTGCCTGACCCTATTTACAATATGCCACAACATAGGTTTTCCGCAAAGCTCCGTCAGTACCTTATTCGGAAACCGCGTAGAACCCATCCTTGCCTGTATAATTGCAATTATTCCCATTCTGCCATTCCCTCCTGAACTTGATGCCATATTCCCTACAGCCCTATCCTATTTACCTTCTTGTTCTGGACATGGTACTGAAAATCTGCCGTATGGCTTTACTTTCATATGTATTGCCCACAGTCAACCTGATACACCTGCCCAGTGATATTATTCGACTTTTCCCCTGCCAAAAAGACAATCAGGTTTGCTACCTCTATGGGGTCTGTCAGCCTCCTGATCGCACATTCGTCCAATACCATTTTCTTAATCAGCTCGCTTGTATTCTTTTGGCCATCTGTGTCAATATAGCCCGGAGCTACCACGTTGCAATTGATATTATATTTTCCAAGTTCTTTTGCAATTGTCTTGGTAAACCCTTCAATCCCAGCTTTTGCAGTGGAATACGCAACGCTTCCTTCCCGGCCACGCAGCCCATTTATGGAACCTATATTAATAATCTTCCCTTTATTCGCTTCAATAAAATATTTACAAACTGCTTTACTATAATAAAATACTGGATAGAGCACATTCTGTATGGTATATTCAAAATTCTCTTTTTCCAAGCGGACTAAAGAAGCATCCCTTGCGCCGGCAGCATTATTCACCAACACATCCAGCCTGCCAAAATGGTTTATGCAGGTTTCTGCCACTTCAAATGCTTTTTCATATTCTGTAGCATCTGCATGGAAAGCCAGTACCTTATCGCCATACTGTTCTGCCAAATTGTTTGCATTTTCTTTACTTTTCCAGTAAGTAAAACATACATGGTAACCTTCTTTTACAAATTCATCCACTAATATCTTTCCCAGCCCTGATGCACCGCCTGTAATTAAAGCTACTCTCTGGTTTTCCATATCCATTGCTATTTACCTTCTTTCTTGCCTTACATCTGACTTAAAATCTCCGCGATACGCCACGCCCCTTTGCCATCTACCAAGCCCTGCATTTTTTCCGATTTTTGTTGGCGCAGCTTACAGTTGCCGTAATATAGGTTTAAAAGGGAATTTATCTTTCCAACCACATTTTCTTCCCTTACATCTCCTGCATAATCAATAATCCCATCCTTATGGAATGTCTTCACATTGTCTAATTGGTTATCCGCAATGGCATAAGCAATGGTTGGCACCCCTAATGCACATAATTCATATAGCGTTGTCCCTCCAGCAGCAACTGCCAGATCTGCATGTTCCATATGTTTTTCTATATCTTGGACGGCTTTATAAACATGGATATTCTGATGTCCGCTATACTTACCGCATATGTAGTCATATTTTGGATAATACACACCACAAATCACCTGAATGTCTTTATATTTTTTTATCTCTATGCTCTCTAGCAAACATTCCAGCATATTATACTTATCTGTCCCACCAGAAAGCAAAATCAGATTCTCTGCGGATGGGTTTATCTGTTTTTTTCCACACCTTTCAAAATTCCGCCGCAACGGGACATACTGCGTACCAAGAAATAAGTTTGTTCTTTGATAATTCCTATTTTGATAAAACGTTTTTCCATAATTGGCATAACAAACCAATGCATTTACTGGATACTCAAATGCATTAAGATCGTCTATATATAATGTCTTAACCATCTGGGTTAAGGCATTCAGATAATTTGGCGTAACCTGATAACTGTCTACTAAAATCTTTTCAATTCGCTGTTCCTCAATTACTTTTCCTATAATTGGCAGCTCTGAATCCATGTCATCCCAGCATGTGTGGAGTATGGTATACGGAAAGCCATGCTTGTCCAAAAGGCTGCAGGCTTGGGGGTCTGCCAGAAGGAACATGATATCTTCCCCCTGAGCCCTTGCTGCTTCTGCAATTGCTAGGCAGCGCATCACATGCCCTGTTGCAATTATATCATTCATGTCAGTTCTGATATATATCATAGTTCCCCTTCATACAACACTTTTGCTGTACCAGAAACAAAACACGTCCCATCGTTTCCATATACATTCGTTTCCAGTGTAAATATTTTCTTTTCCTGCATGATGTCCTTTATTTTTACCTTTGCCGTAACACAATCCCCTACATATACTGGCTTTAAAAACCGCATATTCTGTTCCAGATATATACTTCCTTCACCCGGAAGCTGCATCCCAATAACTTTTGAAATTAATCCAGCAACAAACATCCCATGTACGATAGTTGCCCCAAACCTGCTATTTTTGGCAAACCCATCATCAATATGAAGCGGGTTACAATCTCCTGTCAATTCAGAAAAAGCAAGGACTTCATCTTTCCCAAATGTTTTTTCCACTGATACTTCCTGCCCAATATAAAAATCATCCATTCCCTATTTCCTCCAGCAAAGCCTTTTCCAAATCCAATAGTTCCTTGCTTCTGTCCCCTCTCTTTTTGGCGGGTATGCCAGTATATATAGACCATGGCTCCGTCCCTTTGCTGCATAAAGACATACTGCCAACCGCCGTCCCTTCTTCTACTGTTACCCCCGGCAAAATGACAGAATTACATCCTATAATAGCATGTCTTTTTATTTGGACAGGCGCATGCATCATTTTAGGCTTATATGCCATAGGTACCATTGGATTTGTCATGGAAGAACCTGTATAGTCGTCAGAAACCGCGTAAACAGAACACTTTGAAGACAGCCCCGTAAAATCTTCCATTACAACCCCTGCTTCTCCGCCATATATACCGCAGAATTGTGAGATATGGATATAATCTTTCAATGTCACATTCCCGCTAATGCATGTAAAATCATCAATCCTTACATGGTTGCCAATGCTCAGTTTTTCCGGGGCATAAATCATTACATTCCTGCCAATCAGGACATCTTCCCCGAATGATTTTAACCCTAACTTCTTCAATTCTTCCTGGCTCAAAAAATTATTCATCCTCATCCCCCTCCCCGATCAATTCCCATGACATCGGTGTACCTGCTTTTATGTCAGCCGCTGCCCGTCTATTCAATATCTCTTTATAATGCTTTGGTTCCATGCCTGCTCCCGGACGAATTACCCGGACATTTTCAGTTGTAAACCTTTCTCCCCTTTTAATCCCAGACACTGCAAAAACAGATTTCCGGAAACGGTAATTAGCACTTTCCTGCTCTGTTACGCCATATTGTATATTCCCAACTGCCCGCTCTGCTTGCCTTACATCCAACACCATCTGCTTAAACTCCTGAGGTTCCATAGAAAATGGAGCATCTGGGTTTTCAATTTCCCTACTAATGCAAAAATGTTTTTCTATCACCTTGGCTCCAAGGGCAACTGCTGTCACAGCCCCTATCGATCCCCTTGAATGGTCAGATAACCCAACGTGAACTTGGAATGTTTCCTGCATATTCTGCATTGTCCGTAAATTCATCCCATCCGTAATTGCCGGATAGGCGCTGGCACACTTTAATAAAACAATCTGCCCATTCCCCACTTTTTGGATAGCGCACACAGCATCTTCTATTTCCCCTAATGACGCCATCCCCGTAGAAAGAATCATTGGTTTTCCCTTTGATGCCGTATACTCAATTAGAGGAATATCTACAATTTCAAAGGAAGCAATTTTATAAAAATCCAATTCGATATCTTCCAAAAAATCTACTGCCGTCCTATCAAATGGTGTAGACAAAAAATCTATGCCTACTTTCTCTGCTTCCTTTTTCAGTTCTGGCTGCCATTCCCATGGTGTAAATGCTTTCCCATAAAGCTGGTACAGATTTTCACCTTTCCAAATTCCAGATGTGATTTGAAAATATTCATTACTGCAATCCATAGTAATCGTGTCTGGCGTATACGTCTGAATTTTAATGCAGTCTGCCCCTGCTTCCTTTGCTGCATGGATGATTTCCTTTGCCCGCTGGATGCTGCCTGCATGGTTTGCAGACATCTCCGCAATAATATACGCTGGCAAATTTTCACCGATAATTGGTTTCCCCTGTATCTGTATATCTTTCATTCTCCTTACATTCTCCTACTCAATCCATTTCACATACTGTGTTCCATCCCTTTTATAACCTAATTTCTGAAAAATTTTATTTGAGGCCACATTTTCCTGCTTTACAAAAGCCTTCATCAGAGTCCTCTGGGGCACTTTTTCTTCTGCCAACCTTATCAGTACCGTCCCATATCCTTTTTTCCGATATTCTGCTGCAATACTATAACTCACCGTCACTTCATTACCATCAAAATCAAGGCGGAGCGTTCCGATTTTATCCTCCCCATCTTCTAAAATATAGATTTGGGATTCCCCCCCCCTAATTTTTTTAAACCATGCAATATGTTCTTCATATGCAATTGGTTCCATAGAAAATGAATTTTTCCTTACTTCCCCATCATTCGCCCACTGAAATAACATATCCATGTCTTCCCACTGCGCTTTTCTTAAGTAACAGTTCAATTTTCCTTCTCCATGCTCATTGCCAGTTGAAACTTCGCCAACCATATTAATGCATCTCAACCCCTTTCAATAACTCTACCAAATCATTTACTGCCAGCCATTCTGTATTTGTTTCTGAACTATACTCAAAACCTGGGCTAATCTGTTTCCCACCCTCACGGATTTTATCCGGATTCCACCATTCCATATGGGGATACACAATGAAATGCTTTTCATATTCGTAAGTACTTATAGAATCCTCACGTGTTACCATAACTTCGTGAAGTTTCTCCCCTTCACGGATACCTACTTCCGGCATCTCACACCCAGGCAAAATTGCCTGTGCCAAGTCTGTTATTTTAAAAGAAGGAATTTTTGAAATAAATGTTTCTCCGCCCTTTGCTTCTTCCAAAGCCTTAATTACCAGTTGCACGCCTTGTTCCAAACTAATCCAAAACCTTGTCATACGGTAATCTGTAATGGGAAGTTCTTTTCCTCCATTCTTTACAATATTGCGGAAAAATGGAATGACAGAACCACGGCTCCCCGCAACATTCCCATAACGGACAACTGAAAAACTAATGTCTTTCGTGCCGGCATAAGCATTTGCTGAAACAAACAGTTTGTCCGAAACAAGCTTTGTACCGCCATAAAGATTAATGGGATTTACTGCTTTATCTGTGGAAAGGGCAACCACTTTTTTCACCCCACAGTCTAACGCTGCATCTATGATGTTCATTGCGCCATTAATATTTGTCTTAATAGCTTCTATAGGGTTATATTCGCAAGCTGGGACTTGCTTTAAAGCTGCAGCATGGATCACATAATCTGCACCGTCAAAGGCACGGTATAATCTGTCCTTGTCCCGGACATCCCCAATAAAAAAGCGCAGGATGTCTTTATATTGCTTAAATTTATTCGCCATGACAAACTGCTTGTATTCATCGCGGGAATATATGATAATTTTCTTGGGTTTATAATGTTCTAAAATATATGTTGTAAATGCATTTCCGAAAGAACCTGTGCCTCCGGTAATGAGTATTGTTTTATTGTTTAACATGCTGTTTCCTCCGTATCATCCAATGTATTCCTCTCAAGCGGAATATCTAAAAGTGTATCTTCTGCCAATTTTTTTAACAATCCCGCGGCTGTTTCCAAGAGTTCGCTGTATTTTATTCCTTTTTGCGCAGTTTCCTGCATATCTTTCATAACATCATCATTCTCATAATAATACTCACTTCGGATAATATAATCTGCCGAAGGCATAGTTAAATCTATTAATTGGAATCCGTCATTTCCATAACATTTTTGAATTAATTTCTTAATCTTGTTCAATGTTTTTAAATACTTTTCCTTATCCCAATTCCCCGATTTACTGCTTTTCTCCAAACTTTGATACGCCTTTTTCAGAAGCTTTGCACCTTTCTTTATTTCTTCATACTTCTCTGGAATACTATGCAGGTACTCTGCTGCATTTCTTCGTTCCTCATCTGAAAATTCAGACTCCATATGCTCTATACAGGATTGAAAATCTATTTCCTCCCCATTGCACTCTTTCTCTATAGCTTCTTTCAGCGTCATCAATTCTGTTCCCTCTATATATGCCCCTCCTTCCGTTGCATTAATGACCCGTACATTTCCACTTCCATATTTCTTCATGCCCTCAATATATTTTTCAAACCATTCCAGATAAATCCTCAAATTCATAAGTGTAGGGACTTTTTCTTCATAATTTCCCTTTACCATATGCATGTTCCTAGTATCCTTTTCTTCCATTTTCTCTGCAAAAGTACCATCAGCATGAGTTTTATTATCTGTATATGCCAAATCCTGCCCCACTAAAATGATGGTGTTAAATCCCATCTTATACAATAGTGATAGTACACAACATGCGACTGACCCCCCATTTGAAACATCATAAAATTTTTTCTTATTCCTCTCATACATTCGGTAAGGGATTATATAGTTATCAAAATAAAATATTTTTTTTCCCTTCTGGTGATCTAATAAAGGATAATGCGCACAGGTAGGCGCTATCACCGGAATATTTTCCGCCCCATCAATCGCAATCAAATCCAAGGGTTTATGGGGGTCAATTGTAAAGAAAGCATCAGGCATTATCCCTGCTTTAACCAAAGGTTTTATAGCAGTATCTACCGCAACAATAAACGCCTTGCCTTTTGCTTTCTTTAACTCCATTATATTCTTATTTAAGGATGGCCCTGCTGCAACAAGAATCCCTGCCCCATTGTGTGGTATCGCATCAGATAATTTCTTGGTATTATAACCCTCAACAGCATATTTCATATTATGAAGGACATTCTGCGCCATATTTTTCGAAAATAGTACTCCTGTATTATAATTTACCCGAATATTCTGAACCATGCGCTGTAAAGGTTTTACATATTTAAGCAAGGTTTCTCCATAAATCTCCTTATAATTTGGATGTACCTCTTCCCTTAAAAAACCCATGCTTTCAATATCAACTACTTTTTTCATTATAGGGTCAAATTCCTCATCATTTAACCCCTCAACCACAAAAGCAATCGGCCTATTCTCAATTTCCTCAGATATATCTATTTCCTCAAGCATCGTTATGAATATAGAAATAGATGGTTCATACGCAACAATATTAACTTCTTTTTCTGTATTCTGAACCAATGCCTTTAAATAGGCGCCACTACCCAGTCCAAACAAAAAAAAGGGTGTATATTTATGTAATATACCAATCCGTTCTATCCAAAGCTTTACGGGTTCTTTCGCATTCCGTTTCCCTCCAAGGTATAACTGCCTGTTATCCTTTTTTATCCGGAATACTTTTTCCCCATCTAAAGATAACTCAATTTCAACCTCTATTTCATCTTTCGTATACTTTTCTTCCCGTATCATATCTGCAAAGGAGGGATACCATTTTTCCATAGCCTCCAGATTCTTTTTCCAGATTTCCTTATTCATTTCCAGCCTCCTCTGCATCTATGTTATCTTCCTTTTCTTTATCTATATAAATATTCAATAATTCCCGCAACCCGTAATCCAATGTATCAAGCATATATACTGTATCTTTTTTTTCTAGCGCTTCTAAATAATCCTTTAAAACCTGAATCACATACTTCCTTAAAACTTCATATTCTTCTTCACCCATCCCATATATATCCCCTTGCAAAAAAGAACCGCAAAACCGCTGAATTCTATCCGCCAAAACCTGTGCCTTCGGAAATATATTTTTTTCTTTATAATAATAATATCCTACACAGATAATATCTATTCCACGTTCCAATTCCCGCGCTAAAGTTTCCATCTGCATTTACCCTTTCATAATTTTCCCAATTTAGATAAAAACAGAGGTACGAATACTCGTACCTCTGCAATTTTAAAATACAAATACTGTTTACACTGCCTATTACCCTAACAAAGATAATACTCCCTGTGTAGATTGGTTTGCCTGAGCCAGCATAGACTGCCCAGCCTGAGCAAGGATGTTGTTCTTGCTATACTCAACCATCTCAGAAGCCATATCAAGGTCACGGATACGAGATTCTGCTGCCTGCGTATTCTCTGCTACATTATCCAAGTTAGCGATGGTATGCTCTAATCTGTTCTGCAATGCACCAAGCGCGGATCTCTGGGAAGATACTTTATTAATTGCTTGCTGTACAGCATCAATTGTTGCATTTGCCTTCGCATAAGTATCAACACCCGGTTTTGTCATTGTAAATGCTACTTCTGGCGCACCTACTGTACTGTCATCGCCTTTGGTTCCCACTGTCTGTACGTACTGTGCGAAATTATTCATAATTTCAGTACTTATTGTTCCCTTAGCTGCACTTATATCAACCTTCATAGCAGAAGCCGCAGTGTCATACCTCGTGTAACTCATGTACGGAGTGCTGCCAACCTGTGAAAACAGTCCGTTCCCTAAAGACTTATCTGATTTTGCCTGTACTGCACCTGACAATTTGGAACCAACTACAGAAGCAGTAGCAGAAACACCTTTGTCACTATCCGCTTTGTAATACACTACGCCACTAGCCTTTGCATACTGCTCTGCATACTGATCTGCATTTGCTGTTGCTGAAATAGCTGCTTTAAATGTAGAAATAGCTGCAGCCTGATTAGCAGACTGGGTCAAATCAGTATTATAATTATATGTGTTTCCTTTGTAGGTAATGGTAACCGGTTTTTCACCCGTCTGAACAGGGCCACGCTCATTCCCTTTAATGTTCCTTAGCCCTAATGTTTCAGCATTCATATTATCAATGCCAATTACAATTTTCTGGTTCGCATTTGCACCAACATGAAGGTTCTTGTCTTGGAATGTACCATCCAGAAGGTTCTGTTTGTTGAACTGGGTTGTGGTTGAAATCCTATCCAATTCCTGTGTCAATGCATCCAATTCTTCGTTGATTGCATCACGGTCAATGCCCTCGTTTGTATCATTCGCGCCCTGCACTGCCAGTTCATTCATCCTTTGCAGAATAGAATGAGCTTCATTCAAGGCACCTTCAGCGGTCTGGATTAAAGATACTCCATCCTGTGCATTGGTAGAAGCACGATTCAGCCCGCGAACCTGACTTCTCATTTTTTCAGATATCTTCAAGCCTGCTGCATCATCGCCTGCACGGTTGATTCTGTAACCAGATGATAATTTTTCAGAAGATTTGGACTGTGCACCTGTGGTAACACCCAACTGACGGTTGGAATTCATTGCTGTAAGATTGTGTTGAACGATCATTGCCATAATAGTTTCCTCCTTGAATATACTGCAGCTTCCATGCTGCAAAATTATTAATATAAACGCCTTTGCTCCAAGCATTAGCACTTATATTCTGCCAAAACAGCCTTTTTATATTCCTGGACAGTCCCTAGGTTAACCATCCAGAAAACACTGTACAACCATGTATCTGTTGCATCTTTGACTTACACTATCTTTATCGGTTTTTTTCAAAAAGACTTTATACCCTGTTTTACATTTTATTTTTAATTTTTCTGTTTTAACCTAATCTGCCACTAAATGCAATGGCTCATTCCTTTTGATGTTTCCCTCAAACGAACGCATCTGTTTTTCCATACACCCTAAAATATCTCCCCCATCCTGATACACTACTGCCCATTCTACAGTTTTCTCAACTGCTTTTTTAATATCCCATACTGGATTCCAATGAAATGTTTTTTTTAGCCTAGAACAGTCTAATTTCAAGAAATTTGCCTCATGCAGCCCTTGCTCCCCACATGCGGTCCACTGAATCCTTTCTTCCGTAAAGGATGCCCATGCATCACAAAATAGTGATACAATCTCCCCTGTTTCTACAGAATCCTCATTATTCGGCCCTACATTGTAATTTCCTGCATACCTTGTTTCTATATATTGTTCTTGTGCTACCATCAAGTATGCCATCACTGCATCTAATACATGCTGATATGGACGGATAGAATATGGATTCCTTACTTCTATTTCCTTTTTCCCATATGCAGCCCGGACACAATCTGGGATAATCCGATCCTTTGCAAAATCCCCTCCGCCAATCACATTCCCAGCCCGCATAGTTGATATGGCTATCTGCCTTTCTTGGAAAAAGGAATTAATATAAGTGCTTGTAACCAACTCTGAGCAAGACTTAGAATTGGAGTATGGGTCATACCCATTTAACTCCTCATCTTCCCTATAACCCCATTCCCATTCCTTGTTCTTATATACTTTATCTGTTGTCACATTAATAAAAGAACGTACCGAACTTGTTTCCCGGATACATTCCAAAACATTTACTGTCCCCATAACATTTACTTCATAAGTATAAGCAGGATTAATATACGATTCACGCACCAACGGTTGTGCTGCCATATGAATGACAAGTTCCGGCTGCGTTTCCCGAAAAACTTTTTTCACCTGCTCCAAATCCCGCACATCACCAATTACAGAATTCATTTCATGTGAAACTCCACATGCCTCAAATAAATTCGGCCCTATAGGAGCCAAGGCATACCCTGTCACCTTTGCCCCCAAAAAAGACAGCACCGTGCACATCCATGAACCTTTAAACCCTGTGTGCCCAGTCACCAGAACCCGTTTATTTTTGTAAAAATTCTTATCAATCATTTTTCACCTACTATTTCCTTTAGTCCACGCATAATGCCAAACTTTGGCTTCCATCCCAACTCTTGCAGAGTAGCGTTGTCTGCGCAAGACCTCATCAGTTCATTTGCCGCCATTTGTTTCCTGCCAAACTTAAGTTCTGTTGTACTTTTGGTTATTTTTTTTGCTTCTATAACAAATTCCCTCAGGCTTATCTCTCTCCCTGTCCCTACCTCAAACTGGTAATACTCTCCCGCTTTAAATTTATATAAGTTTTGGATGACAGCCATATATGCATCTATAACGTCTCCCAAATAAATCCAATCCCTTGTCTGCTTGCCATCTGTTAATTCTATTTCTTTAGTATTGCTTTGTAACGCTCCCAGCAAAAAACTAACAAATTTTTCTTTTTTATCATCTTTTCCATAAATATGTTCCAATTGCATATTAATAAATATAATTTCTAAATTATCTATTTGCTCTTTTACAATATTCCGGAACATATATTTAGATTTTGTATATGTATCCATATACAACTCCTTTTCCTTCCACAAATTGTCTATTTGCTTGCAAAAAAAGGAATCTGTATTTATAAAATATTTGCATCCAAACTTCATTGCCTCATCTAATATTTCTAAGGGAAAGGATACATTACTACGGTAAACATGGATATTATTCTCTCCTGTTCTCCCATAATCTGTCGCACAATGGATAATCATTTGGATTCTATTTTCTTTAAAAACTCTCTCTACCCCCCCCACACGTTATACCATGTACACCTATCCATCACTTCTTTAACACGCCAGCAGTTAGATGTACTACGCTTCATACAGCAAACTTCATATCCCTCTGCTAACAGCCTTTTTAGCAAACTGCTCCCTAAAAAGCCTGTAGCTCCTGTTAATAATATCATTCTGTTTCACCGATTTCTACAATTAATCCTCATGATTCTTTCTGTGTATCAAGCTACTTATTATTTTTTATCTATCATTTCTACTAACAAATGTATCAATAATATCAATCTTTGCTTTATTCCCACCTATATAATGTAAATGATACTTCGCCTTTGCTTCTTCTTCTACTTCTTCAATGCTCTTTCCTTCTTCTAGACCTTTCTGTATCGTCTGATAGGCCATCTTTTTTTTAGCTTGTTCCTCCAATGGGCGAATCGAAAATATTTTTTCTGAATTCAAATAAAATAGAAACATATCCCGCAACGCCTTCTGCATGGCGTCCTTCCCCTTTGCAGTCAAAATAACAGGAAACTCTTCTAAATACTTTTTCTGTTCCCTGTATACAAAAAAACAAACTTCTTCCCACACATATAACTCTCGAAATTTTTCATGGCAATATGATAATTCCAACAAATAATATGTCTTCTGTGCCCTATTTAAAAATACACTGACAAATTGACTTGCCGGAAGAAGAAGCCCTTTCTGATAAAACTCCATAATACTGTTTTGTTGGAAGATTCTGGTTTCTGGAAGCATATATCTTGGTATAATATTTCCCACCTCTACTGCATTTCTGGCATCCCACAATATTAATTTCATACGGTAAAAATTAGCATATTTCCCTACTATTAATGCCAAAGTAATATGAGTATAATATTCCAAAAACCCATTTCCTCTCATTCTGGTTATAATTTCAAATGCATGTGATTTTTTTAATATCCCGACATGAAACGTCATTCCCGTCACATAATTCAAATCAACCAACACACTAAATGCATCTGCCCCTGCATGATAAATTTTGTCTGCCGGCAAATCTCTAAAACTAGCGCCTATTCCACCCTCTAGAAAAACACCACAAGAAGAATTTTTTTTCAAGCACGTCAAGTATTCATTCATATGCTCCAATATCATTAAATCTTCATCACTAACTAAAACCGCAAATTTTCCTTTTGCAAGTTCCAAGGTTTTCAAAATGTTAGACGCAAACCCCTGATTCTTTTCAAATTCATGATATACAATCCTAACATCCCTTATATTTTTAATCTCCTGATACCCTGCTTCATCTTTTGTAGAACCGTTATTCGACACAATAATCTCTATCTCACTGTCATAGGGGCAATGCAGCAAGTGAGATACATTCCTCAAGGCAACAGAACCACGGTTATAACTTGGGATACAAATAGAAAGAAAAACATTATCTCTTTCTCTATGATGTAATCTCTTTACATGAAGCTCATCGATTAATTTTAAATATTTCCCTCCATCCTTTGCCACAATATTCTTAGGCAGATAAAACGCATCATATTGTTCAAAAACTGTACACATTAGATTTGCATCTTGGAACACGGCCACATTCTTTAAATACAATTCCTTAAACTGAGGTAATTTTAAAAATGAAACAAATTTACGCTCCTGCTCATTTAATACAATATATATCAAGTTCCACTTTTTTTCCCTCATGGTTGAAAGCATCTCTCTAACATCCCAAATATCTGCAAATAAGATGCTGTCAAATTCTTCTTGTTCTCCCTGTATTGGCTCATCTTCCAGTTCAAATACACCAGCAAATTTCTCTTGTTCTTTATCGTAAATATAGAATCTTTTCTCTGTAACAGGTATAAAATCCAACACGCTTTCCTCAAAAGGAATTTGTGTAATCCCTTCTCTATTTTTATTATAATTATCGCGAAATTCTTGTTCATTTGGCAATACAAAACATGCATACAAATTCTCAAGTATCTGCTTTTTTTCATACCCAAGATTATATGATTGTATAAAATATTGAACGGCTCTTTCATAATCCCCATTCTCAAATAATTGTACCCCTATGCTATAGCAATTTTCTCCTTTATTCTCCATATTTATCTTTTCCTTTCACTTTGTCCATGTATTATACGCTATGAAGCTGTACCACATATTTCCTGTTTTCACTTTTTTATAACCTGAAAAGCAAAAACATTACATCCCTACATACTTATCCTTAAATTCACAAAACGACATCAGGCCAGCATCTTTTTCTGATACAATGGGGTTTCCTGTTTCCCATCTGACAGAAATGTCCTTGTCGTTCCAGCAAATTCCTGTATCATGCCCTTTGCTGTATTTCCCCACGCACTTATATGATACCACTGCATCTTCTGACAAAACTTCAAACCCATGGGCAAAACCTGCTGGGATCCAAAGGATGCTGTGTGCCTTATCATCAAGCATCACTTCTGCATACCTGCCAAAACTTTTCGAGCCTTTCCGAAGGTCTACCACAACATCATGGACTGTGCCTTTCAAAACCCGTACTATTTTAATCTGTGGATGCTGTGTCTGAAAATGCAGCCCCCGTATTACGCCTTTTCTGGAGTATGTTTCAAAATCCTCCTGTATGTCGGCGTCCAGCCCCCACGCTTTGAAAATATCCCTTTCTAGGCTTTTCAAAAAATATCCCCGGCTGTCCTCTATATAAAATGGGGTAATCAGCTTCAGCCCTTCCAACTGCAATTCCTGTATTCTAAAATTCGTCATCACTTCCGAATCCCCTTTCTTCGCTTTGCCTATATGCTAAACAAATAGAACTATAGATTTTCGCTGCTATTTTCAGCTTTCTCTCCCACCATCCACTCTTTCGTAAGCTTTATGCCTTTTAAGAAATCAATTTCTGGCTGGAACCCTAACTGGCCTAATTTGCAGGTATCAAATTCCTTATATGTAAGCATAGCGCCCCGAAACGGCACTTCCCCAAATAAAAGTTCAGACCTGCTTTCCAATACATCCTTCATTTGCAGGACAAAATGCTTTAAAGGGTACTGCGTGGGGTTCCCAATATAATATGCCGTATTCTTTTCCCCTTTTTGGGCAGCAAGCGCTATGGCTTTTGCCGCATCGGATGCATAAATAAAATCGTATAGCTGCTCCCCATGGGTGAGGGGTATTTTTTCATGATGCACCATTTTCCATAAAACCGTGCTAAAAAAACGTTCCGAATACTCGCCTGCACCATAAATATTAGAAATAATTACATTTATGTATTCTAACCCTGCATGGACGGATGCTGCTTTTGCCATAAAATCTGCTGCAAGTTTTGCCGTACTGTAAATATTCCCCATGCCGGGCACCGCGCCATTCTCCGGAATATACTGCATGGCTTCATATTCCATAATGCTTCCTGCATTTACAAACCTACTGCAATGCAGCCTCCTAGCTAGTTCTACCATGTCACAGGCATACTGGACATTCTTAAGCTGCAGCTTGCTGTCTGCCCTCTGGGAGCCGCCTGAAGCCCCCTCCCACGCCAGATGGAAGAAAATATCTGCGTCCCCTGCTGGGAAATCCACTCTATGAAGCATAGCAGCCCGATCCAAAGATGATTCCACAACATGCAGCTTGCCTTCCCATCTCTTCGGAACCCTCTCTTTATCCCTTACAAGAATTGTTACATCATCTTTCTGGTGCAGCAATTCTTCTACCAGCCATCTGCCAACAAATCCAGTCGCCCCTGTTACAACTGCCTTCATCTTTGCCACCATTCCCTTAACTTTGTTGGCATCATGCGCCATATACTGCTTCTTTTATAATTTTAACCATATAATCAATCATCCTGTCTGTCATTCCCGGATAGACCCCTACCCAAAAAGTATCTCTCATAATTCTTTCGGTTTGTTCCAAATCCCCAATCACACGGTAGCCTTTTCCGGATGAGCGCATTTGGTCGAAACATGGATGCTTTATCAAATTCCCTGCAAATAACATGCGTGTCTGTATGCCATGGCTTTCCAAATAAGAAACCATTTGATTCCGGCTCACACCGTCTTTGCATGTCAGCAGGAAACCAAACCAGCATGGTTCTGAGTTTTCGCACGCCACTGGGAGAACCAGCTTATCTTCACAACCCTTTAATCCTTCCAGCAAACGCTTAAAATGATTCTTTCTTTTTTCTGCAAATTCTGGCATTTTATCAATCTGGGCGCACCCTATGGCAGCCTGCAGGTCTGTGGCTTTTAAATTATACCCAAAATGGGAATATACATATTTATGGTCATACCCCAAAGGGAGTTCCCCATACTGCTTTTCAAACCTATGGCCGCACTGGTTGTCCTGTCCGGACGCACAGGAACAGTCACGTCCCCAGTCACGGAAGGACCGGATGCATTTATTCAGTATTGGATGATTGGTATAAACCGCGCCTCCCTCGCCCATTGTCATATGGTGGGGCGGATAAAATGATGAGGTTCCAATATCCCCAATTGTCCCTGTAAATTTTCTTTCACCGCCAATTATATAAGCAGTCCCTAAAGCATCGCAATTATCTTCTACCAGCCATAAGTTATGTTTATCACAAAATTCTCTTACTGCTGCCAAATCAAATGGATTCCCAAGGGTATGGGCAGCCATTACTACCTTTGTCTTGTCTGACAATGCTAGTTCAAGCTGCGTAACATCCAAATTATATTGTGGAATGGCAACATCAATAAAAACTGGGACTACGCCATACTGGATTGCCGGCGTTATGGTAGTCGGGAACCCTGCCGCAACTGTAATCATTTCATCCCCGGGCTTAATCTGCCGCTCACCCAGTAAAGGAGATGTCAATGCCATAAATGCAAGCAGGTTTGCAGAAGAACCAGAATTTACTAAAGAACAGTATTTTACGCCCAAATATTCTGCAAACTTTTTTTCAAACTCTGCGGTATAGCTTCCGGAAGTCAGCCAGAACTCAAGAGCTGCGTCTACCAGATTACACATCTCTTTATCATCATAAACTCTTGATGCATATGTAATACGGTCACCCGGTTCAAATTCTTTCTTTTTGTTATGGAATGTATCACAATACTCTTTTACAGCATGTAATATCTCTGTCCTTGCCTGTGCTTCTGTCTTGTTTTCAAACATATGTTTTCCTTCCTACTAATTCTCCCATGACTTCCATGGGGCAACCCCTTGTTCCCACATTTTGTTTAATTGCTCCATTTCTCTCTTCGTATCCATGCATTGCCAGAATCCATCAAACATATATGCTTTGAGCTGCCCCTCTGCCGCCGCTTTTTCTAAAGGCTCTTTTTCAAATATTGTCCCATCCCCTTCTATATAATCAAAAATAGATGGTTCCAATATCATGTAACCAGCATTCATTCTGGAAGTATCATCCGTGCTCTTTTCCCGGAAGGAAACTACTGTTCTATCCTTTGCAATATCTAATACCCCAAACCTCTGCTCTATATTTACAGCAGTCAATGTAACCATCTTTCCATGTTCCTGATGAAACTTCAATGTATCGGCAATATTTAGGGAAGAAACCCCATCTCCATATGTAAGCATAAACGTTTCATTCCCCACATATTTTTGAATTCTTTTCACTCTTCCGCCTGTCATAGTATGTAACCCTGTATCTACAAGAGTCACCTTCCATGGCTCTGCCACATTGTCATGCACTACCATTTTATTCCCTTCGGTAAAATCAAACGTAACGTCACTGTTATATAGGTAGTAATCCGCAAACCACTCTTTTATAACATGCTGCTTATATCCGCAACAAATAATAAATTCACCGAATCCATAGTGGGAATATTCTTTCATAATATGCCATAGGATTGGTTTTCCCCCAATTTCAAGCATAGGCTTTGGCTTTAGATAACTTTCTTCACTGATGCGAGTTCCGAATCCCCCTGCTAATATTACAACTTTCATCTTATCGTTCTCCATACTCTTAAATACTCTCATTTACTTTTTAATCATTTAGCACCTGCACTAAGTTTTTTCCTGACATGTATAATCTAATTTAACCTATTGCGCTAGTTGATTAGTGATATAGAAAAACTTCAACAAAATATGCTATCCTATAGTTGTAAACCACTACAGACTATGAAAGGAGGCACATAATGTTGAAGTTTCAAGATGATTATACCACCCTCATAACAACTTTTGAAGATTTTATTTTACTCGTTTATACCATTATTGATGATCTGTACCAACAGTTTATCCCTGCTTCTGTTTCATAAAGGCGAAATGTGGATATCGCAAAAATGTCTGACTTTAAAATCTTTATTTTGAGTATCTGCGGCGGGCTGATGGGGAATGATTCCGAAAATGCCTGGTATCCCTTTGTGAAACGCAACTATCGGCACCTTTTCCCAAGACTTGCTGCTGAACCAGGTATAACCGGACCAGAAGGGCTCTTTTGCAGGTGACAGAACTGCTCCGACAGAAATTGGCCTTCTCTTTTCCCATACCAGCCAGCCGTTATTTCGAGATTGATAGCTTTCCTCTCCCGGTCTGTAAGTTCGGGCGTGCACATTATTGCCGTCCCTTCCGTGCAGACGGGGCGAATTACGGGAGATGCCCTTCCAAAAAAGAGACTTATTTCGGCTTCAAAGTCCACGCCCTGATTACTTTGGAGGGCTATATCACAGCGTTTGAGAGCACTTCGGCATCTGTAGACGACCGGGAAGGACTTCGAGACTTTGCAGAAAACCGCCTTGGTCTGGTGATCCTTGGGGACAAAGGATACACAGGAGAACTCCTTTTTGACGATATGGGCAAAAAGGGGATCTGCCTGATATCTCTAAAATCTTCCAATTATAAAAAGAATTGGCCTACGGAAATAAGACGGCTGATTTTCCGGTTCCGTCGCAAGGCGGAAACCGTATTCTCACAGCTTAGTGAGCAGCTAAATGCAGAAAAAGTGCTTGCAAAAAGCTTTAGGGGATTATGCACCCGGCTACAAAACAAAGTACTGGGACATAATCTGTGCAAGGCCTTCAATAGCGTATTCCGGGATTCCTGTAATATCGGAAAAATCAAAGGATTAATCTTCTAAAAATACAAGCCTTAAATTTAGCAGGGATTTTTTGCGCTTTTTTACCCTTTTCAACAAATTATACAGTTTTAACCATATAAGTAGCACAACGAGTTAATTTACTCCTATATCAACATTTATCTTTTGACAATATGTATCACATCTTGTTCCTCTCATTCTTCTTAATTTCTTCCTGGATAGACTGAATAAATTGCTTTTACTTCATCTTCAGCATTTCTTATACACATAAAAATACTGAATAAGAAATTTCTCATTTTTCTCCTTTTCATAATTCATGGTAAAAGCAGATAACATACTCTGACGGTTTGTAAAACTTACCCACCAATAGAAACAAAAAAGAAACAGACGCTAATCCATTTCTCTTACCTTTATGGTATATCGCCTCCATGCGTCATATGAGCTCCTATCTATGCTTATATCGGCAATATTTAATTCATTATTTAGCCTTATCATAGACATACTTTCCAATAATCTTAATTCCATTACAAAAAAGTGTCATATTTCCCTTGCTTCATTTGTTACTGTATATGGAGAGTATAAATTCACATATGTTTTTCTAATATGCTAGAAAAACAAGAAAAAGCTGGTGTATGCATGTTGCACCAGCTTTTTCTACATTTTCAGTTATTTCATTCTAATTTGCATTTCATAAAGATGGTATGCCGCATTTGCCTATATCGAGTTTACTCGAATATGGGCAAGTAAGGCAGACTATCAAGATTCTTCTAGCAGCACCATATCTGCAGATTTTGCCCCATTCTTCCGGCAATTCAGGTTATTAGCCTTGCTCTCCACCAACAACTTGGCATAATGCCAAAGTTCAGAAAATTCACGGCACATGAGCTTGTCCAAATGGTCTGCTATTGTTAAAAATGAATCATGTACAACTTCTTTTGCGTCTGATGGATTGCCAAGAATACTATTTGCAAGGTACATCATATCATTATTGTACTCTTTGTAGATGGACGTAAAGAATTACTTTTGTTCCTCTGTTTCTATGGGGTTCAAATTTTGTGACATTTTAACCTTCCCTTTCTTTTGTAATTTTTTCACTACTGTTTCTTTCTGATCTGGCTGTTCCATCCCAACTGGTTACTGTTTCTTATTCCTCCTCTCCCTTTTCTTCCTTCCTGCCTTTCCAGGCAGATTTCTTCCTGGCGGGTTTCTTTTTGGCGGCCTTACTTTTACCGCCCCCTTTTTCATTCCAAAGGCCGCGTTCTTCCAATATGGTCTGCAGCTTACGCTTAGCCCGCATGGAAATGTGCCTAACGTTATCAGGCGTTGTGCCGAGTTCATCTGCTATTTCCTGTGTAGTTAGCTGGTAATAATACTGCATGGCCAGAACTTCTTTATATGGGGATTTTAATTTTTTAAGGACGCCTGTCATGGCTTCCTGCAGTTCAAATTCCTCCATTAAGGAATCCGGCCCTTTTTCTATAATTTCCTCCTCCCGCATCCATGTTTCGTCCAGCTCCACTTCTTCCCTGAGATGCTGGCGGCGGTAGAACGTATAGCACTTGCGCTTCACCGCAGTATTGATGTAATACCATGCCTTATGTGGTTCGCTGTTTTTTATCTTATCCACATGGTCTATCAGTGACAGGAATGTTTCATGCACAATATCCTCCGCATCTGACGGGTTATGCAGGATATTGTATGCAGTGTAGAACATTTCCTTCCGGTATTTCAGATAAATTTCTGTAAAAAACTCCTTATCTTCGTCTGACTCCAGCAGCAGTAAATATTGAAACATATTACCCCTCCATTATCCCTTTCCTCTTTCGTGAATCTACATTTGATACCTTCCTTTAAATTTTACACATTGTTTCCTTTTATTTCAATCCCAACAGTGGCAATTTTAAGAATTCAATTCTTGGATTCCGAGAATTATGTGATCTTGAGGAAAAAATGTCATATTTTCACATCCAGAATTGTTATTAATAATGTAGAGGAGTATTAGTAATAAACGGAATTCCCAGATTACTATGGAGGGAGATATTCCATAGCCATGGCAAGGGCATCTCCTCCTATTGCCTGACAGATAAAACATGGCAGATACTTACCATAGCAGCTTCCATTCTGAATGGCTGAAGGTTCTGTGGTTTGCTAATCAGTAAACCACATATGGTAAATGTGTACCATAGCAGCTTCCATTCCGAATCGTTGTCCTGCAGCTTGCTAACCAGTATAAATGGTAAATAAATGCCGTAACAGCCTTTCATTCCAAATTACACTCTTTGCGGTTTACCATCTGGCAGGTGTCTGGAGCAAGATGTTAATTCTGGGAATTCCAAAAGGCCGGTGCAGTATCCCCCTGCGCCGGCCTTTCTTCTTAATTTTAATAGGAAAGACCGTGTCACGCTAATGCGTGAAAGTATCTTTCCTATAGAATAAAAAAGCTATTATCGCACTGCGGCGGATGTGAAATTTGTCGCAAAGCGACCCACCGCAGACGGAGGGGCTGTTACAAAATGAGAAGTTCCTACAACATCTGGCAAATAAAATGGTTGTATAACTACAATATGTTGTAGAATTCCCGAATTTTGCAACAGCCCCTTTCTTATTTCTTTTTATCCATGAACTGGGCGTCTACGACATTCAGCCTTGACATATTCTTATAATATTGGTTCGCTACGGTTGAGGTATTCCTCATACTTCTTACTTTCTTCCGTTCCTGAGAAAAACGCTGCTCCACCAGCTTGCGGTTGCGGGCTTCCTGGCTTTGGATTGTTACGGATTTCTCGGTAATCCCTGTAATAAGCTGTTTCATAAGCTGGATTTCTTCTTTATGCTCCTGCTTTTCTGTTTCAATCAAGGATTTCACCCTGCCATACAGTTCCTCAAAGCCATCATCCAAAAACTCAATCTGGTCTACCAGATCGCTTTTCAGCTTGATGTTTTGCTCAAAAGCATCCGTGTCCAGTTCTTCCTGCTCCAGAATCTGGCGCTGCTCTACATTTTTCTCAATAATCCCATTCAGAACCTCCAGTTTTTTCTGGAGGCTCTGAACCATAATACTTATATAATCATTTCCCATACTAATTCGCCCTTGCAGCCTTATTCTGTTCCATTACTTCCTTCCAAGTATCGCGCATGGTGCGCAGATGGGTCAGGACTTCTTCTAAGATTTCTTTGTCCTTCTTCAAATTCGCTTCCAACAGGCGTTCCATCAGGTAATTGTAAACATTTTCAAAATCCTTGGCCACTGGGTATTTATGGTCAAGCGTTGACAGAAACTCAGCAATAATATTTTCTACTTTGGTTATGTTATTATGTGCTTTTTCTACATTTTTTTCTTCAATTGCGGCAATTGCAATGTTGCAGAACTTAATCGCTCCTTCATAAAGCATCAATGTCAGCTCCGCTGGAGAAGCTGTTAAAATTTTGTTCTTAGCATAGGCATCATATCCTCTGTTTGCTATCACCTCGTGTCCTCCTTAATCAGCCACCTAACAGTGAAGAAAGTGAATTTGTCTGGGACTGCAGCTTCGCAAGCGCAGTTTCCATTGCTGAGAATTTCTTATAATAGTAGTCTTCCATATCCTTCAGTTTGTCTTCCCACTTTTTGATGGTCTTGGTGTATTCATCATATTCTGTCTTCATCTGCTTGTCATTGTATACTTTATAAGAACTGCTTAAAGAGGTAGTTCCCATCTTCTCATGCAGGTTGTCGTATACGCTGGTGGCAAGCTGGGTAAAAAATCCTGCTACCGCATCCGGGTCTTCTTCAATCATCTTGCGGAGCTTATCTTCGTTGGCAGAGGAAACGGAATCGTCCCCATCCCCATCGATATGGTATGCATAAGATTCATTTTCCGCAGAATTGAAGTAGCCTGCCGTCTTAATCCCGAACGAAGCAAGGCTGTATTTCTGGCCGTTTACTTCAAATACCTTGGACATATGGGAAGACATGCCGCTCATAACGGAACGCAGGGTATCATCCCTCCGCAGGATGGAATCCTTAATCTTAGTTTCCCATTTTTCTACTTCCTTGTCGGACATGGCGTCCTTTTCGTCATCCGTCAAAGGCTCATATCCCTTGGCGGTAGGCGCGTTGTAGGCTCCCTCCATGGCATTCATCAGCTCATTATATTCTTTCAGGAACCCTTTTACCATATCATAAATACCATCCACATCGGTTGCTGTGGTAATGGTCATTTCATCGCTTTCGCTCAGGGCAGTAATGTTCAGCCCATTAATAGAGAAGTTATTGTCTTCCCCTTCAAATTCTGCGCCATTCAGGATAATCCTTGCGTTTTGTGCGTTGGATTTATCCGCAAATTTCATGCCATCTGCATTTGCAGCATCATCGCCATAAACGGCTGCATAATTCTCTTTTGTCGCTAACCCAAGGCTGTTGGCTAAGTCAAGGGACGCCTTATCATCCTTGCCAATTACAAGTTTAAAATCATTCTTCTCGCCGCTCTTGCCAGAATTCAGGAAAAACCTCTGCTGGGTTGTATCAAAGGTAGCGCCTATCCCCTGTTCCTTCAGGGCTGCATTCAAATCTTTGACTTTCATGTCAGCCTTGACTTCAATGGTCTTCTGTTCCCCACCTACATCAAAGGTCAGGGTCCCGCTCTTTACCCCTAAGTCAGATAAAGCGGTATCGCCCGTAATCTTTTCCCCGCTTGACTGGGATAATTTCTTACCGGTTAAGTAGCCTGCCTTTGCAAGCTGCTCCACTTTTAATGTCTGGGTGCCGTTGATAACGCTGGATGACGCTGAAACCGTTGCTTTGGTAGTATCAGAAACCGTTGTTTTCTTCTTGCTGGTAAAATTACCTACCCGGCGCATATTTGACAGCGTTTTGCTGTAAAAGCTGTAAATCTTTGTATTCATTTCTTTCCAGGCATCCTGTTTCCAGGAAAGCTTGGTCTGTGCTTTTTTATATTTATCCTGTTTGGTGCGGTATGCTGATACCAGTTCCTGTACGATAGAATCTGTATCAAGCCCTGAGTTCAACCCTGATATCCTGATTGCCATTTTTCTTCCTCCTATCCCCGTTCATCTATCATGATTCCGGCTAATTCCCATACTTTTGCTATCATATCCAATGTTTCCTCTGGAGGGAACTCACGGATAACTTCCTTCGTTCCTTTATCTACTACTTTAATGGTTACCCGGTTGGTGCCATCGTGAATCCCAAAAATAACTTCGGAACTCTTTGACTTCCGGTTTATTTCTTCCACTGCCCGTTTCATGCTGTTTTTCTTCATTGCTTCGCCGGAATCTATGGGAGCCTGCTTTTCTTCTTCCGAAACCAGTGTGCTTTCTGCCTGGTTTGCCTTTGCTTCTGCCCTTGCCACAGATCCCTGGCTGCCTGGTTTCAGATCTGTCTTTATCACGGAACCCTGACTGTTTCCCTTCGCATCTGTCTTTATCACAGAGCCTTGGCTACTTTGCTTCATGTCTGCCTTCGGCGCAAATACTGGCTTCTTGGGCTTTGCTTCTTTCTTTTCTGTTTTCGGCACAGAACTCTGTACAGTCTCCTGCCTGACCGCTGTTTCCGGCTTTACAGCCACCTCCGGCCCACTTCCCTGATAAGCCCCGGATGGTGTATTTACCTTACGAACCTCCATACAATCACCTCCATGTGAAATCTGACCGCTATTTTTCTCTAATTTATATCGGCCAACTGGCGGAAAAAATTTAGAACCCTCCCTGAAATAACTCACTTTCCTTCCAAGTTGCCTAACGCATTGCAAAAAGCAGCCTGAAAGGTTATAGAAACCAATTCTTCCGGCATCCCCGTAGCTGCTGCAAAGCTGCCTGCGGACAGCGCTGCTTTGCCAGCCCTTTTACAGTATCCCCCGGATTGCTGCAAAGCTGTCTGGGGAAGATGCTGCTTCATTTTCCTTCTGGATTTGGAGATATACTTCCTTCCGGTAAACGGGGACTTCCTTTGGCGCGTTAATGCCAATTTTTACTTGGTCCCCCCGCAGTTCCAGAACACTGATCTCTATATCATTATTTAAAATGATGGATTCTCCCTTTTTTCTGGTTAATGCCAGCATCCTATTCACCCGCCTTTTCTTTTTTTGCCTGTAAAATGTCGTAGATTGCAAATTTTACTGGAAAATCATCTTCCACTATCACTTGGTGCGCTTTCCTTTCATCTGCATTTATTACAATGGGTGCTTTTAAATTCACACTTAACTTTGTGATATCTTCCGGCGCTGTCACTGTTACCAGTACATAGGTGTTTTCTTCTGTCAGGTTCCCAAGGTGCTTGATGACTTCATCCTCTACCTGTGGGTTGTAATCTTCTTTTACCAGCAAAGGGTCCATAACGGGAAGGGCAAATGTAGGTTCATCTAAGGACTGCAGCCACGATATGCCTTTGCGTGCGCCGTTTTCCCCTTCCTCAAATACCAATGTGAAATTCTGGCAGTCGGGAAACCCGATAATCCCTTTTTCAAAAAAGATTACTTTTTCTTCCTCTATTTCAATCTCTCCAAATAACCTTGTTTCTACCTGCATGACGGCCCTCCTTACAGATAATTCAGCAGTGTCTGCCCGTTTGCCTTAGCAGAAGCCTGCAGGGACGCCTGATATGCATTGTAAGCTGCTGTATATTCAATAATAATGTCGGACAATTCCATATCTTCATTCCTGGATTTTAACTGCTCAAAGGAAGTCTGCTGGTTCGCCATCCGGTTTTCTGTAAGCTTCAGGCGGTTTTCACGGCTGCCCAAATCCGTCCTGGCAAGCTTTACGCGGTCCTGATGCTTCTGGAACTTGGTAATTCCCCTTGCATAAATTTTCTGCATGTTGTCGTCTGCATAGGTGGCTTCTTTCTTGGCTGCCTCTAGCCATGTGCCTAATGCTTTCTGGGCTTCTTCGCTGGAATACTGCTGTTCCTTCATCATGGATTCTATTTTAGCCACCTTGTCATGGGCTGCAATTGCCGCTTGGACTGCGTTGGTGAGTTCATCTACGTCACGGCTGATGTTTGCATCTAAGACTTCACTGGCCTGGGTGTTTATGGTAATGTCCTGGTTGAAGGCAATGGTGTATTTGATTTCCTGGTTTTCCTTTGTGTATTCGATGACATTGTTTTCGTCTGTAATGTTTTTGCAGTCGAAATAGTGTTCGGGGCGGACTTCGCCTTCGGCAAAGCCTTTTTTTTCGTAGGTAATGCTAAGTTGCATCTTTTGGCTACTAATATGGCTTGCAACACCTTCCCCCAGCACTACTTCTCCTGTTTCTTTAAAAACTATAACCTCACCCGCCCCAATTTCATAACCACTGGCAACCCAATCATCATATGTCATATCTGTAGTTACTATTACTGCGTCTTCCTCTCCTTCAAATGTATACGATGCACCATTCAATGGTCTTGTCACACCATTTGCATTTGTATATGTGAGATTATCAGCATCTATATTCTCTAGCCCTTCATAAGATAACCGAATCCTATGGATAACATGCTCTTGGGGCATATCTGCTTCCTCTACCCCAGTTCCCACGTCCGCCGGCGAATTTGGCACAGTAACATTATTACTATAAAACCTCTTTTCTTCTATATTTTCATAAGAGAGAGGTTCGGTAATCTCATATTTAATATCCTGGTCTTCTTTCAAGAAGGTAAGCTGGCTGGTAGTCTTAAAGCCTGTAAACACTGTCCTTCCCGCATAATCCGTATTTCCCTCTGCATAAATCTGGTTCCGCAGGGATTGGAGGTCTTTCAGGATCGCCGCACGGTCTTCCTGTGTCTTGACATCCGTAGAACCGTCCACACATTTTGTGTAAATGTTCTCCAGAAGCTTTTCCATATTATTGAGTGCTCCCTCCGTTACCTCAAGCCAGGACTGGGCATCCGGGATGTTGCGCTCATAATACTGGTTCAGCTCGCTTAGGTTACTCCGGAAACGCAACGCACGGACTGCAATAATTGGGTCGTCGGAAGGCCGGATAATCTTTTTCTGCGTCGTCATCTGTGTATTCAAGGTATCCACGTTTACCTTGTTGTTGTTCATATTTTTCATGCTGTTCCTGCTAATCATGCTGTTAGTTACACGCATCATAATTCCCAACCTCCTTATACGCCTGTTTCCAGAATCAAGCGGTTATACATTTCTGAAAGTGTCTGAATCATCCGGGACGCCAGATTATAAGCATTCTGGAATTTCAGCATATCCAGCGCTTCTTCATCTTCATCCACGCCGGAGATGGACATCCGCTTCTGGATAATTGTTTCATTGATATTGCTGTAATTTTCCAATAATGTCTTTGCCTTCTCGGTATCTACGGTATTGTCCCCAATCAGGCAGGAAAGAAATTGGTTCGCGCCAGCGCCCCGGAACACGACAACATCGCTTTTCAGCTTTAACATTTCTTCCACAATGCTTTGGGATGCTACATTATCCGGCACATCCGGCTTATGCATGGTGACTAAATAATTGGGGTCATGTTCCAGCTCATCCGCAACTTTAATATTTGCCATTGTCAGCAGATAATAGGAATTGCCGGTAGAAGTCATGGTATCCCCCTTCTCCTTGTCATAATCATCAAAATTCCATTCCGTCCCATCTGAAAGGTTCTCTGCCACAAAGAAGGAAATCCCGTCGTTCCCCTTAAGGTCAACGCCTGATTTGTGCAATTCGTTGTACTGTTTTGCAAATTCACGCAAAAAGCTGTTGCACTGCGCCTGATAATAAGGCACGCCCATAGCGTCAATCTGCGACCCAATGACAACGCTGCGTTCTTCCAGTGATTTCTTTTCTTCTTCAGATAATGTAGTTTTCAACTGGAATTTATACGTCTGGGTTTCAGAATCATAAGAAAAACCAGAATATGCAAAATCCCTGTTATTAATCGTGATAACGCCTTCGGAATCCATAGTCATTTGGTTTATGCTGGTAATGCTGGGATTCTTGATGGTTACGATATCGCCGCCATCCCCGCTTTCAAACCCTTTTACCCTGCCCTGGAAGGCTTCATTATTATTCCCGTCCCGGATATCAAACAGGGCTTTCAGCCGCCCCGTGCAGCTTCTTCCTGCCGCATTGAACTGCACATTGTTCCTTGTCCAGTAAATATCATACAGCCCATCTGCATCGGAACCGTTTACTTTATAATCCCTTGCCCTGCATTCCAAAGTATTATATTCAAAATTCTCCACCAATGTCTGGCCATTAATTTTCAGAATATAATTTGTGCCCCCAGTATACATATCCGGATAGTTGCTGTTTGTTACCTTAGACTCTACGACTTCCACAGGCACCAGCTCTGAAAGCTGGTCCACCAGCAATGCCCGCTGGTCACGGAGCTCATTGGCATTGGTCCCCTGCAGCTCAATCACATTGATCTGGCGGTTCAGCAGTGCAATTTTCTGGGCAATCCCATTGATCTGCTCCACCTGGGTGGCAATCTCCTGGTTGAAATCCTCCTGAATCCGGATCAGGCCAGCATTCAGGCTTGTAAAGTAATTGGTAAAATTCTGGCATTTGCTGATAAACGCTTTCCTTTTGTCTAAATCCTCTGCCGCCCCTTTCACCTCATCCAATGCATTAAACATTTCATCTAAAATAGCGGAAAAACCTTTGACAGAATCACCGTCTTCCAAATAATCCTCAATCTGCTGCGCCCCATATAGCTTTGCATCATACATGGCAACTTTTGCATTATTTTCCCAATATTTTACATCGTAATAGAAATCGCGCCTTTGTACAATCTCGGTGGTGCTGACACCAGTCCCCACCATGCCAAAGCGCTGGTTGGTCCTAAGGGCTTCTGAAGCAATGCGGACAGCTTCCTGCCTGCTGTAGCCTTTGGTATTTACATTAGAAATATTATTGGCAACCGTGTTGGTAGCTACATGGAATGTATTCAACGCAGAGCCCGCTATCGTTAATCCAAAAAAAGTTGATGGCATATTTTCCCTCCTGTTACAGCCTTGTCACAAGATGCTCCAGCATCTCAGAAATCACGTTGATAAACCGGCTGGCTGCATTATAAGCACTCTGGTACTTAATCATATTCTGCAATTCTTCGTCGGAAGAAACGCCAAATACCTGCTGCCTGTTATTGTCTATGGAGGCTACTTCCCCCTCCAGGTCCGTAGCCATCCCCTGGTATACGTTGCCCTTTGTGCTAATCCCGCCTATCATCCGCTGGTAGTACTCTTTCAGGGTACATTTATTTGTGTCATTGGCATTGACAATGTAGTCTTTCTTCTCCCAAAGTTCTGAAAGCCTTTGGGCCATTGCCCGGTCCGGCTCTCCCTGCCCGCCGGGTTTCAGATAGGGCATCCCTGACTCGACTTCCATCAAATCCGGGTTTACCATAACATTCTGGATGGTATACATATTGGAAGTATCTATGGAATTTTCTTCATTATATACATAATATATCGTCCCATCTGCGGCAGCTACTTCTGTATAGCGGTCTACCCCACGCCGTACAAATAATTCCCGGCCCGGCTTTTCCCCGTCCTTTCCGACAGCGGCATTTGCTTCATCCCAAACCCGGACGTTATCGTAGTTCTTCCCATCCGCCCCTACAAAGCTTACTGTAGTGGTCGGGCTGTAAATATCATTTACCGCCGTTATAATCTCATGGATAAACTGGTCAAACTCTGCTTCTGCGGAAAGCATGGTAGACATGCCTGCCCCATCGTTGTATCGGTCTGCAGAAATCCCGGTAACATCCCGGTAAGTTGCCATTTTATCCCCTCTGGAAAGCACCAGCGCTTTCAGTTCCCCAATATCTGAGTTCAGCCCTGGAGAGATATCCACATCGAAATCGAACATATGGACATAATTCCCTTTCCCCAAATCTGATAGCTGAGGCCAATAAGGCGTAACAAAACCGGTGATGTCGTCTTCCAGCATACCGACCTCAAATACATGTATTTCATCTAAAAATTCTACATTCTCCAGCCGGACGCTCACTGCCCCGTTCACGCCCTCCCGGAACTCAACTTTCGCCAGGGAAGACAGCTCATCCAGCGCATTGTCCCGTTCGTCCCGCAGCGTCATAGCCGTTTCTACCCCGCCGGACTCTATCCTCATAATCTGTTGGTTCAGATCCTGAATCTTATGCCCCAGTTCATTGATGCGGTTAATCCCTTCCCGTACCTTGATATTAATACGGCTCTGGTATTCCCTCATGCTTTTAAAAATACCCTGTGCCCGTTCAATGAAAACCGACGCCTTCTCAACCACCAGGTTCTGGTTAATTTCCTCCTCCGGCGCTTTGCTGAACTCCTCAAAAGACTTCCAAAGGTCTTCTAAGCCCTCCTGAAACTGCTCCCCTTCCATTTCCTGAAAGAATTCCTGCACATCCAAGACTGCCATATAACTTGCTTCATAGAAGGCCTGCCTGCCGTTCTCCGTGCGGTAATATTTATCCAGAAAATAATCCCTCGTATGTATTACATCAGCAATCGCCAAGCCTAGCCCTGCCTGCTGCTTGCTGATGGCAGCTCCTTTAAATGTTACATAGTCCCTGTCTGCAAATAAAACCTGCTGCCTTACATACCCTTTGGTATCTGCATTTGCAAGGTTGTTGGCCGTGGTATTCAGCGCGTTTTGGCTGTTTTGGAGCCCAGACGCGCCTATATACAGACTTCCCATTCCGTTTGCCATATTTTTCTCCTTCTATATCCCGCTTCCCTGCTGAATCTGCCTTCCCTGTTATTTCCTGTTTCCCTAACTTAATGTGGGCCGCACAAACGGCAATCCCTCATACTGCCTACTGCTTGGCGTCAAAGCCTCCGCTGCCCAGCAATTCCCCCGTATTATTTGCCCGCTTGTCATAATTGGCGGTAGCCGGCGCCTGCCGCATACTTTTAAACAGCGTCAGGTCGAACTCTGCCATCTCCAGGGCATGCTGCAGCAAAACCTCATTCTGGGTATTAATATCAGCCATTTCCTCTATGGTGGCGCGCAGCTTTACTTTCAGTTCCTTCAGCTTCTGCTGCTCTTTTGGCTGTTTATTTAAAAAGGCTATCATATTAGTAACCGTCAGTTCTTCTGGCTTCTTACTAAGTACGATAGACATATCATTGACAACTTCTTCTCTTTTCTTTTCCAAATTTTTAAGGATGCTGGTGATTTCCTGCTCCCGGTTGGTGATCTCCTCGAGAGCGGGGATATTCCCGTCAATTATGATTTGCCTTTTCTCCCGGGACAATTCTGTTAGCCGTTCATATTCCCCGTTCTCCCGCTCTAATACATCCATAAATTCTTCCATTAAACTGGCCACGCGAAAACCTCATTTCTAAAAGTATGATTCATACCGCTCTATCAGTTTAGCTGCAAAGTCACCTGTTTCCACCTTGTAGCTCCCGGATGCAATACTGCTCTTTAATGCAGCAACCTTATCTGCCCTGATATCAGAAGCTTCTGCTACTGCCTGCTTCGCTACCTGATAATCCCTGCCAGCTTGGGAAATCTGCACCTCATCCTTCTTGCCTGTGTTCCCGCTCCCTTTCACTCTGGAAGTCCTGCTAGCGCCAAATACCTGGCTGACCTGATTGTATGCTTCTATACGCATAAAGGCATCTCCTTTCCCTTTGTTATGGTACGGTAATAGTATTTCCTGCTTGTTGATTTATTATCTAATTTATTTATCGGTTGTTTAAATAGAAACTTTAGGAAATATTGGATAACATTATAAAAAGGAATTGCCGCAATGGCAATTCCCTCTTACAGCTACCCGATAGAGCAAAAGCTGGCTTTCCGGTAGGTTTCCATGTTTCTTCTATTGTCTTCTTCTATTCTGGAGTTTATTTCACTCAAATGCTCCAAGTACTTACTGCCTGCCAGTGACTTGACTTTTTCTGTCTTCGGCAAAGAATTCATGTCAAAATCTTGTATGCTGTCCATAAACGTTCCCATGTGTGTCCCCCTCCTTTCTTCCCTATTAATTGGGGAAGCAATTCGCTCATAGTCTGTTTTGATTGTATCAGATTCCTCTTTTAATATCAACATTTTTTAAGTTTAATATAACAGTTTCAGCTAATTTATATTCCCCCTCCACTAATTCAATACATTTTATGTTTTCCAAATTATAAATAACCCTTTCCATGCTTTCTGCCTGCATATTATATTTTCTGCAATACTCTATAATTTTTTCCATGGTTGCCCCATGGTTATCATAGCTCAACATATATATTGCCTGCAAAACATTCGCCATATCTTCATCCAGAATCTTCACCATCTCCCCAAATGCCAATTTGAGAACCCGAATCATAAACATTAGCATTTCATTTTTATCTGATGGGGGCTTCACTGGATTTAGAAGAATAATGTCGAACGCCAGCCGCAAGCTAAATTTTACATTTGAAAATTTTAAGCTTACGGATTCTTTTGGATTCACTGGATTTGGAAAAACCATACTACTTTTTGATATACCTGCACCATCAAATTCTGCACATGATCCAATCAGGCTCTTTATTGTAACCTCATCTGCTTTTTCATGGCCAATGCATGTTAACAAATAGTCTGACAACCTATCATAATCTTCTGCTATCATCTCATTCCCATTAATCATCTCATTTCCTCCTTATTATAAACCTCAATGCAATCCAAGTTATGGGCGTATTCCGCATAAGGTTCAATATTTATATTTTTTATTATTTCGTTTGTATCTTTAAGGACATCGTAAAACCTTACTTCCCCCTTATCATGCATCAAAAGCCACGGTTCCCCATCTTTCGTCCCTGCTGTTGCGTCAATAATCACTTTACCAGACACTTTGCCTTCCTTATATTCCTCAACATCGCTCGTGTCTATGCACCATACATATTTAGACATATTTAAATGAATAATAATATTCTTTAATATAGATGACATATTTCCCTGTGATTTCGCATAGTTTTTCAACAGATCTGATGATGTTAAATAAATGCGCACAATACGTGTCCCTTCCCACTTCATTCCACCATATTTCACCAATCCTATAAACCTGTTATAAACTTCATGGTACTCAAGCTGCATACGTGCATATAAAGGTACCACCACATAAGAAATTTCATACATACTATATGGGACATCGCTTTCTGAATCAATATATTTATCAACTCTGCGGTAGGGAAAGCAATTATCATCCATAACATATATGCTATTTATTAATTTGGAATGTAGTATAATATTTGTTTCTGGCTCCCTTATTTTATTCACATACTCATCATTGTCCAAAATATCTTTCTTTATCTCACCATGCCCAATAACAGAAAAAGCATGCTGTTTTGATTCACACATTGCTATTATTGGAATCCCAGATTCTATATATGCGAAAGTTTCTTCCAACAATAAATCAGTTTTATTTTTATTTCCTCCCCGGATAATTGGATAGAACCCATAACGTGACAATATTTCAGATACTTGTATTGGTGTCAAGCCAACAGACGGCGTTTTCCTTCCCCATTCTTCATGCACATTCTCTACAATTTCCCCCAGCGTTGGGCAAGAATAATTTACAAACCGATTTCCATAGTATCTTAAGACCGACCAAACTGCGATATGGGCACATGTTGTAATATCTGTGTCCTGCATCATCCATGGAAATGCGTCCACCAGTTCTTCCATTCCGTCAATATGCACATTATATTCCCCGCGCACAAGATATGCCCTCTCTTTAAGCAAGAGTTCTGGCTTAATATATGTTTTCCCCATCTTTTTCCCAATAATAATAGGGCGTAAAACTGTGCATCCGCAGTACTCTCCCCTTCTTGATATAAAATGCAGCCGATAACAATATTTAGGATAATTTTTAAATTTCTTAGAATAGTGGATATAATAAATGCTCAGATAATCTTGATCGTAATAAGGCCACTCTATTATTACCTTGGAAATCAAATCCCCTAAATATTTTCCCAAAAAATCTACTACCATACTGTCAATATGTTTGTCTGAAATACAGCATGAATCTAATAATTGCCCATAGCTTTTCTTCTCATTTATCTCAATACTTTGATAACTTATCATTATATTATACTCCTTAGCAAACTTCCATTTCTTCCCTATACAAAAAACTGCACACCCACGTCCCTTGACGCAAGTGCGCAGTACTTTTTATTTCTTTAAAAAATCCTATTCTGCATTTGCACCTTTTTTCTTCTTATTGATTACCAGATACCCTCCTGCGAAGAATACCCCAAGGCACAATACATATTTTGCATCAAATGCAACGCCTGTCTTCGGGGTGCCGCTCCCTACCTGCGCAGTTCCCATATTCCTGGAAACAGAGGTCCTGGAACCTGCACTCGTCCCGCCGCCGGAGCCTGTCTGGGTCCGTCCGCCGCTTGTGCCGCCTGTGGTTCCGCCTGTGGTTCCGCCTGTAGTGCCGTTCCCTGTCGTCCCACCGCCATTAGGGCCTGGCGTATTTGTTGGGTCGCCGGGTTCTGGTGTCTCGGTTGGATCTTCGGTCGGGTCATTTGGTTTTGGCGTCTTCGTTGGCTTATCGGTTGGGTCTGGCGTTGGCGTTGGTGTCGGCGTATCTTCGCCAAGGTTCCCAATGCTCTCAAATATATATCCATTCTCGTCTGCAAATTTCTCAGCCTGCGAGCCTGTATAACCACGGATTACGTCTGGCGTCCATCCTGACTGTGAGCCAATAGAGGTTGTAGTAGGAGGAATTGTTACCGCTTTAATCCCGCTCCCTGTAAATGCATCCACTTCAATGGTAGTAACAGAAGAAGGGATATCCAGGCCATATACGTATGGGCTGTTGCTGAAAGCAGCAGACGCTATGGAAGTCATGCTGTCTGGCAGCGTCAGCTGGGATTTCCCAACCGGGCAATAGAGAAGCTGGGACATGCCTGCGTCATATACTGCTCCGTCGGAAGAAGCATAGCTGCCATTCCCGCCTTCTACATTGACTTCCGCCAGGTTGCTGCAGCCGTCAAATGCGCTGAAATCTATAGAGGAAACGGACGCCGGGATGCTGATGCTCCCAAGGCCGCTGCAATTCCCGAATGCCTGGGAACCAATGCTCCCTACAGAACCCGGGATGCTGACGCTCCCAAGGCTGCTGCAGCCATACAAAGTCAGTTCTGGGATAGAGGACATCCCACTGGAAAGCGTAACAGAAGACAAGCCGCTGCAGCCTGCCAGTACCCCGCTCCCCATAGAGCTTACAGAATCCGGGATAGTAATAGATCCCAGCCCCACACAGTTATTAAATGCGCTGCTGCCAATCTCACTGACAGATCCCGGAATATTTATGCTCCCAAGGCTCCCGCAGCCGTTAAAGGCCTGTGCGCCAATGGAAGTAACACCTTCTGGGATATTGACAGAACCTAAGCTGCTGCAGCCGTCAAAGGTTTCTGCCCCAATAGCAGACAGCCCTGCCGGCAGGTCTACATACCCAAGGGCAGAACAGCCATAAAATGCGCCGCCGCCAAGGCTTACCGGCCCGCCAAATACTGCATTTGTCAGCCCTGTACAGCCTGAAAAAGCGTAACTTCCCACGCTGGTTACATTTGCAGGGATTGTAACGCTGGAAATGGCTGCGTTCCCCGCAAAGGCATAATCTGCAACTGCTGTCGCAGAAGCAGGCAGCACCACGTCGCCGCCCGGCCCTGTATAGCCAGTGATTGTGCCGCCTTCCATAATAAAAGCACTGACGTCTTCCTCTGCCATTGCCGGTAATGCTGGACCCAAGGCGAAGGTCAAGGCCAGTATCAATATTACATTGAAACATCTGCCAAATAATTTCTTCATTCTCTTGTCCTCCTCGAAAACTGGTGTATGTCCCTTCAGGAACCGCCATAAAATGTAATGTCAGCTTGCGGCCATTTCTTAGGGAGAGCACTTCTTTGCCACCAAGAATAACCTTCCATCTTCTATATAATTATTACAGGTTGAAAGTGTCAATAATTTATCTCCATACGAGAGATCTATGTCCCCGCTTATCACATTCATTTTCTTTATATTTTTCAGGTACTGTTTAAAGCTCTTTTCATTCCCTGCATTGACAAAATCATAGTAACGGAACCCTTCTTCGCCTTCCTGCGCTACCTTTGATAAACATACCGCGACCACCTCATATTGGGCTTTTTCGTAAATCGTGTTGAACACAATAGTCCTATGCTCATTTACAAATGCTTCGTCCAGATAATTTTTCAGTTCCCCGAACATCAGCCCGCTTTTCATGTTGTGGCCGTATACAATCAGGTTGTCGTCCTGCTGCTCAAAATCATTTCTGGAATCCAGAAAAATCGAACCGTTAATATCTTCCTCTCCGTTATAGTTATGGGTTAAATAAAAATCACTGCTCTCCGGAACTGCCTGCATGACTGGATAATCAATCCCTGTGCCCGGTATGGTGAGCCACCCGGCAAAATCGGAGTTTTCCTCATATAGCTTCTGATACTCCGGCAGAACCTGCGGCCCTTGGGGCCGCTCTACCGTTTCCTGCGCCAGTTCGGCGCCATAGACATTGTTCTCTACTGTATCCGACTGAGCCAGCACAGGCTCCTCCTCCGTTTCCTCCTCCCCATTCAGGGTTTCTATGAACCGGGCAGAAAGCCAGTCTGACGCTGCGGAAATCTCCTGTTCATCTTTGATTCTCTCCATTTCCCGTATCTTCTGCTGGTCGTGGTACTCGCTTCCCAGGAAAATCAGGAAACACACCACTGCCCCGGTCATGCACAGGGCGCCTACAACCTGCCCCGGTGACATTTTCTTGAGCCTGCCAGCAACCCGGTCGGCGAAGGTGGTCTTGGAGATGGCCTTATAGTCCTCTGCTACCATGTCGGAAAGGTACAGGAGATAGTCGTCCCCTATCGCGCTTTTAAATATGATTTTCCCTTCCCGGATCAGAGAGTAGAGCCTTTGGGCCACCCCATTCTCATTGATATCCATTTTTTTGGAAATATATCTGATTTTCTCTATGTCATCTAATGCTTCCTGATATTTCTCATAGGAACTAAACTGAAATTTTCCAATGCAATATACTCTGCTCATGATATCAACTCCCATCCTTCCCTTTTATTTTGCAGTTCCCGCTTATTTCTTCGCTTTCACTGACTTTACAGCGGAATAGCTGCTGTAGTAATTCTTCTTATTGATTTTCTTGCATACGCGGACTTTGTAATAATACTTCTTGCCGCCTGTAGCCTTCTTATCTGTGTACGTGGTTTTCTTCGAGGTCCCAATCTTCTTATATTTCCCTTTCTTGCTGGTTGCCCGGTAAACCTCGTACTGGGTGGCTCCCTTCACCTTCTTCCACTTCACCACAACCTGTTTCTTCTTCTTGGAAGCCAGGCTGCTGATCTTAGTGGAGCTTGGCGCAGTCGCTGTCTTAATGCTGGTAAATGGGCCATAATAGTACTGCCCATCCTTGTTGACATATGCCCTTACCCGGAAGGTTGCTGCAGTCCCTGCTTTCAGCTTTTTCACAGTTCCTTTGGTAGTACTGGACTTCTTCACCCTTAACGCCCGCCTGTTCTTGGCATTGTAAATCTCATAACCAGTTACAACGCTGTTCTTCGTCCAACTGATGGTAACGCTGCTGCTGGTGTATTTGGAGAATTTTACTCCCGTCATCCCGGGAACTTTAATCCGGTAATTTACGGTCTGGGTCCCAGTATAGTTCCCTTCCCCTTTGATAATCACGCTTGCCATGCCCGGCTTTGCGCTGTTTACATATACCAGGGAGTAATCCTTGCCATTCTGCAGCGTCTTATCCCCGCTGGTAACGGTAATTGGCGGATTCTGCTCTTTCCCATTGTAAACCTGGTCGCTGATTGGGCTTACCTTTGCCCGCCCAAGCTGTTGGGGCATAATCTGGAAGGTAGTGGATGCAGTCCCAGTGTATTTGCCAATCCCCTTAATAACTACAGTTGCTGTACCGGCATCTACGTTCTGTGAGTAGGAAGCTTCGTAATCCACTCCTTTTACCAGCAGCGCTCCTCCCTCCTCTACCCTGATAGGAGGTGTAATTGGCGAACCAGTATAGGTATACACAGAAGCCACGCCGCGGATTGCTGTTTTCTCGGAAAGTTCCCTTGCAATGTCAAAGTTCACGGTCCGTTTCCCTACATACCACGGCTCAATCCCGGTGATAGTAATGGTTGCAGTCCCACGGTCTACGTTATTGCTGTAAGAAACCCTGTAATCCTTATCCAAAACCAATGTCTGGCCGCCAAGGCTTACGACTGGCAACGGGGTAACTGCACTTCCGGTGTAGTTCTGCATCGGAATCGGCTCAATCTTTACCATGCTCATATTGGCATGGATTTCAAATTGCTTTTCAATGCTTCCGGTATAATTGCCTATGCCTTTGACAACGGCTTTGGCTACACCTACCTTGGCATTGTTCACATAATCTACCGTGAAATCACGTCCCTGCACCAATTCCACGGGTTTGCTGGGATCATCTTCCTTACCTGCCGCCTGGGGCGGGGTGAATGTTAAGGTTACCTTTGGCGTAAGGGCGCTGCCTGTGTACTGGGCCACCCCAATGTCGGAAACTGTGATGCCTTCGGCAATGGCTCCGTCTGCGCCGATGCTCTTTGGACGGATTACAAACTTAGCTGTAGCTGTCCCTGAGAACGGCTCTTTCCCTGTTACAGTTACAGTCGCTGTGCCAGCCTTCAAGTTATCTGTATATACCACATCGTAATCATCCGCCGTAAGTGGGACAGCCGTATCAAAGCCCTCTGCCAAAAGGCTCACGGTTACTTCTGGCTTAATTGGCTGATTAATAAAGTCTTGTTCTGGTATTGCTTCAATCTGGAGCACCCCATTTGGCGGGATAATACGGAACTCTATCCCTTTCCGGACGCCCTTGTAATTGCCTTGCCCTTCAATATCTACTGTACCTGTCTGGCCCACATCTACATGATCTGACTGGCCTACAATTTTGTAATCCGTTTCTGGGTTCAAGGTTGTTCCCAACAAGATTCCAGCATCTTTTACGGTAAGGCGCGGCACTACTGGATTTCCACTGTCATACAGGGCTACACCTGTTGCTGTAATTTCCTTGCTATTGATGTCCCTTGCTTCAATGTCAAAGGTAACTGTCTTCGCACCTTCATAGCCCCCTTTGCCGGTAAGGGTAATAGTAGGTGGATTTTGCTCTGCATCTTTCGAAGCTGCATTAACATTATTAGTATATACAGCATCAAAATCTGTTTCTGGATTCAATATAACCGTCTTACCATTCTCATCCCGATAGGATACCTCCACTGCTGGCTCCTGCTCCAAACCATTATAAACTGCCTTTCCAGTAACTTTGCAGTCTAAGTCCTCCATCTGCCTGAGAACAATATTAAACTCGAATGCCCTTTCCCCGGTATAGTTCCCCTTGCCTCTAAGAACAAGCTTGGCAGGGCCTTTTTCACCAGACGGGCCAACATTATTCTCCCAGCGTACAAACTCATAATCTACACCCGGCCGCATCTTCTTACTTTGCTGATATGGGTCGTAATTGAGATTCCCAGTTTCTGGATCAGTTTCCATGCCTTCTATATCTTTGGCGTTATTGTTATACACGTTATATGATGGTTTCTGCTCATTGCCATTGAAAATATAAGCATTTTTAAAATTCTCATAATCTACGCTACCGACAAACTCTACCACTATCCCCTTGTCATTCATATCTTTTGGAATAATTTTATAGGTTCGCTCAACTACGCCATTATAGTAGCCAATCCCTTTTACTACAACAGTTGCTGTTTCACCTTCCTTTGTAACATTCTCATTATTTGTACTACATTTATCTACACCAAGTTCTGCTTGGTTCTGCTTTGTCACAATTACAAAGTCTTTGTCTTTTTCCAGTATATAAGCTTCATCACTCTCATGAGAAAGCACACCAGACCTATCTATAAACTGTAAATCTGGATATGTTACTGGGCGGTCATAAGGAACATTCGCTTCATACTCCAAATCCATATAGTGTTCCAGCGGATTTTCAGTGGTAATCGGTCTGTCTACCTCCTCAATACTGGCCATAATCTTGAAATACTTCTCATAAGGCACTCCTGCTTCTTCTGTCTGGTAATTGCTCTTCATAGGCGTATGAACCTGAATAATTCCGCGCCCAATCTTGGTATTGTCCTCATAGCCAATGGTATAGTCTTTGTCTTCCCCTTCTTTCAACTCGACTGTCGTGCCATCTTTACTCCACTTGATAACTAGGCCATTCTTCCCGGAAACTTCTGCTCCATTTTCCCATTTGGGGAATGTATGCGGCGCCCTATCATAGTTGCATACCCATTCCCCATCTACCTCGCTGTAGAGGTCTGTTCTTTCATTCACAATGGCTGGATCGGTATCTATGGTGGCCTGGTTCACTACCCTTGGGTTAATCTGAAACTCCGCAGAAAACGTCCCGCAGTAATTCCCATTGTACAGGGCTTTGCCATCCCGCATCTCCGTTCTGGCAGCCACTGTAAACTCTGGTAGTACGCGCTTGGAATTGTCGTTAGGGGTAGTTTCTTCGCTGTCTGTCCAGACATCCTTGTTATTCTTAGCTGTTATAATATAGTCTGGGCTGCCTGTAAGCTGCTGCCCATCCTCAAGTTTTTCATAGGTAAGGTTTATTGCCTTACATGCCAATTGCAAGTCTGGAATGATAAAACTGCCTGTATATTCATAGCCTTCTTCCTTCAGCCCTGACAGTGTTAAATCCGTCCCTTCCCCATACTGGCTGATATCCCGCTGGTAAATCTTAAACTTCCTAGGATTCTTCTCATTGGTGCCACTACCCAGACCCAGATGATGTTTGCCATCGGCGCTTAGATTCTCTTTGACAATCACCCAGCCACCGTCAGTCGAATCCTTATCCAGTGCAGATTCCTCTTCTCTTCCCGGATATGGGTGGGTTGCTTTCTCATTGTTCGAGAACTTTAATATAAAGTCTGTGCCTTCGCTGAAAGTTGTCGTATCTTCCCTGCCATCTACTGTATGGGTATATGTTACCTTTACTTCTGTCTTATTGGCAGGTTCCTTACCTGTTGCCGGAGTAAACACGCAATCTTCCACTTCAATCTTCGTGCGCTTTCCAGCTAAATCCCCGAGAATCTTGAACTCTCCCTTAATCTCACCTGTAAAATTACCTTTGCCTTTGATGGTATAGGTTGCAGTGCCAAGGGTTTTGTTATTTGCATATTCAACGGTATAGTCTACACCATATACCAATTCTTTTTTATCGTATGTATTGGCGTCGTTCTGGATTCCTACTGGGGTGTACTTTACCTTTAAATCTTTCCAGACCACTTCATCCTCAGAGTGCGCGATGCCAACTCCGTGCTCATGTTTTCCTGTACTTTCTGTACCCCCCATCTCCGCCAACTGGCTATCTGCCCTGGCAGCATCGCCAGGCGAAGCATCCCCTGCAAACTTAATATCGTCCAGCACTACTTCATTTGCAACATTTTCAATCTCTACATTAGCATACTCAGCGCCAATATCATATTGCTCTATCTTATATTCCTTGTCTGTGAAGCCTTCATAATTATTTCCTGCACCGTTTATCCTGACACTATAGTCCCCGACTTCAAACGGCCGTTCTAAGTCATCACCTGTTATCTCCTCACCATCCTTGTAATAGCTTAATGTATAATCACCTGGCCTATTTACAGGCGTCCCATTATGGGTGATTGTTGGAACTGGTTTGATTGCAAGACCAGAATAGATATAAGGAGATTCAATATTCCCAATCAGATATTTATGCACTGACTCCAGATTATCTTTTTCATCTGTTAAGTTCAATGGGATAACATTAAATAGTACTGACCCTCCGCCATAATAATCCCCTATCCCTGTAATTTCTGCAGTTGCTGTTCCAACCTGTGTAACATTATCTTTATCAGCATTTTCTACTGTAAAATCCACCCCTTCCTTTAATGTCAATACTTCTTGACTCGCGTTTTTTAAATAAAACTTTACTATTGTACCCGTCGGCGTAATGACACCTGCATTATATATCTGGTCTTTATCAATACGGGCTTCTGCCCACCCATTCATATCTACTTGGTTTAATGGTGTAAGGTTTCCTTTAATACGAAATTCTACTGTTCTGGAACCTTCATAATTCTCCCCTTGTCCATGGATTGTCAGCTTTGCCGTCCCTATCGTAGCATTTTTCTCATAGGAAACCGTATAATCCGCATCTTTTCCCATGTTCATAGGAATTTCGCCATACGAAACCCGCAAATTTTTTACTTCTATTTCCTTTCCATTATAAGGATAATAAAGTTCCTCGGACACTCCATTAACTGTTCTATTAATAAAATCGTATGTTTCATTTGACGGACCGTCCCCTAAAATCTTTAAGTCCGTTGTTTCATCCCCAATATTACATTTTAAAATATCAAAATAAAAGGTTGCCGTCCCTGTATAATTTCGCCGCCCTATTATTTCGACAGTACCACCCTGCAATCCAGGCTTAGTATTTTCCCCATAATCCACATCATAATCAGCAGTTAATAATTTTCCTAATCTGCTATGCCTAACATTTGTCACGGCAGGCTCAATAGAAGTTCCTGTATACACTTGTTTCGGGATGGGGTCTATTAATATATTCGTATTGTTTATCTCTTGGGGAGTAATTTTAAAATTACTTCTAAACTCTCCCTCAAAATTACCATCCTCCCTTCCCTTAATTATCATGGTTATATAATCACCATCTAAAGTTGCATTTATATGATCCGAAGGCTTTCCATTAGAATCTTTATATTCAACTTCATAATCTGCAGGTTTTAGCTGATATGTGGTTCCGGGACGCACTGTTACCACAATGTCGATGTCTGGCTGACGCGGAGAACCTGAATAGCCAAGTTCTTCATTTCCCACTGGTGATTTTACTTGTGTATTATTTGCATCAATATGAAGCCTAGCAATATTAAATGGCTCTGTGACACTCTTTTCAAAATTCCCTTGGCCTGTAATTGTTACGCTGCCTGCCCCTTGGCCTGCATTAGTATTTGTTCCATATGAAACTGAATAATCACTTGGGCTTACTATTTCATTTTTATATTTTACCTCTATTGTTGGTTTATGTTGTTGGCCATTATATACGTATGACCCAATCACATTCACCGTGAACTCCTTATCATTCACATCCCTTTTCTGCACAGTAATTGATATATATACAGGCCCGCCTGTTAATTGTCCACCTTCTAATCTTCTAACTATAAGACTTCTGTTATATGTTCCCTGATTCACTGCCACTTGGCTGGGATTAGCCTTTTCAACACTATAATCAACGCCTTCTTCATAACCTTCTACTTTTAGCCATTTTTGGTTAATAATATGCTCTAACCAATCTGTTTTCCCATCATATATTATCTGTTCTTGGTTTTCAATTGTCACCATCTTTTCAGACAATTCTGTTACTTTAATATCCACAGGGACATCATAATTCGTGCCAAAATACCCTGAACCCACTATCGCTGCAACTGAAACAGTAGTATGAACCAGACCATCATCGTCTGGTGTCTCCGTCCTCCAATCTTCATCGTTCAGAGAAATTGTAAATTTCTCCGAATTCATTTTAGCTGCAACATCCGGGCCTGCGTCCGGATTAATAACTCTCATTTGTGTATTAATGCCTTTTTCTTCATCCGGAATACTTGTATCATTTTTCATAATGTCTAGCGTCCCTCTTGAACCAGGAAAAATCTGCGTTGCAATCTCAAACTGTATTTTCCTTTCCTCAGGAACTTCCGTTGTGGTCGGATCCAAGTTCTTTCTAATATAATATTCTCCCCCTGTGCTGCTTGTCAAACCATTATAAGCACCCTTAATCCCTCTCGCCTGTACAGTAATTCTCCCAACCGAAGAATAATCTGTTGTGGTTTTTCCATCACGAGTGTATATTAATTCAAAATCATCAGCATCCACCTGAACCTCTGTGCCATCTTTTTGTTCATATTTCACTATAACATCTTTTTTCTTATCAAGAGATATTGGGGTTCCATTAAAATTCCTAAAAGGCAGATTTACTCCACTATTTTTTGGATCCCTAAGGGCAAATCCATTTGCTGCTGTCCCATATTGCAATTCAATTTTTAGTCTAGACGCCTCCATTTTTTCAAATTCAAATGTAACCGTCTGTTGCCCTTCATAATTTGTACCTGTTCCATCTATTGTTATTGTACCTGTACCTGATCCATTCGCATCAGTCACTTCACAATTATCACTATACGTACAGTTATAGTCACTTGATTTTAATATAACTTCCCCATCATTACTTGTATATCGTACTGTTGGCACCGGCCTAATCCAACCATTCTGAGTTACAAACTGCTTCTGTATCGGATCAATTGTTACATCTTGTGCATTTGTTATATCTTTTTTTTCAATCTGAAAAGTCTGTGATATGACATTTGCCTCATTGTCACCTGTTCCCCTGACTTTAATACTCCCTGACTGTCCAGCATTTACTGCTGTTCCATATTCATTAGTTAATATTTCATAGTCGGTCGTTTCGTACTCCTGACCCCTATTTTCATCTTCATCCATCTCCACTGCGTATACTGTAATATCCTTCTCCGTCGGCTTTAAGGGACTACCTGTATAAGTTTTGTCAAAACTAGCATTAATTTCTATCCTTGCCAACACTTTACGGACTGTTGCAGCACGCACAGTAAAGCCGGACCAATCCACCATCCCGGCTATCATGCAGATACTCAGCAGCAACGCCATAACCCTTTTCCCTACATCCTTATGCATTGTCCATTCCTCCTTACTTCATCCCTTACGCATAATTCGCTCTCATCTTATTACATATTATTAATCCATTTCGGCTAATTTGCCTGTATGTTTAACACTTGAAGCAGTTTTTTCACAAATTTCCTGAATCAGCGGAAAATATAACGAAGAACTGTACCCGGGATGGCTTTATCTTTCGTGAAAGGTTGCCTTGCTGTACTTTAGCCGTCCCAGATACAATGCTTCGCTCCATTATTATAGCACACCTTTCCAGAGAAAGCTATTTATTTATGGAATTTATTCAAATTTTTTTCAGTTTCTTTGTATATTTTATGAAGTTCGTGTATATTTGGTACTTTTTTCCCTTTAAGTTCAAGATGGAAGGCATTCTTCCCTTTTGTTTTCCGGGAAATCTCAGGCTTGGAACTGGCAGGCTTTCACCTGCATCGTGTGGAAATTCCACAGAACCCTTGTTTGATGGTAATTCGCAAGATTAGATATTTCTCATTTCCATGCTTTTGCTGGCATTGGGATTGTGTTATACTAGAGGAAAGAATGGTATATGGAAGATACGAAAATTCAGTGGCATCCGGGATTTGTGGCAGCCATGAACTTAGAGTTCCTGCAAAATAAGGACGATTTGGTGTTTGTAAAGGAACACAACTTGAATACAAAACCCTTGGAAATTGACCTTTTGGTAATCAAAAAGGGGGGTTCTGCAAAGATTTCCAATGAAATTGGCAGGATTTTCCGTGTGTACAATATTTTTGAATATAAGTCACCAGGTGACCATTTGGATGCGGATGTATTTTTTAAGGTTTTGGGATATGCTTGCCTTTATAAGTCCTATGGGGAAGTTCTGGATCTCAGGAAGGCGGAGGAAATTACAGTTTCTTTTGTCAGGGATTCAAAACCGCTGGGGCTGTTCCGGTATTTAGAGGAGAATAGGTATGCAGTTACCTGCCACAGCCATGGGATTTACTATGTGGAAGGGAATGTGCCTTTTCTGGTGCAGATAGTTGTTACGAAAGAACTAGACAAACATGCACATGCCTGGCTCCGGGCTTTGTCCAGCAACCTCCAGAAAGAGGATGCATTAAGGGTGCTGTATAAGATTCCGGGGCTGGACGGGGCTTTTGAACGGGAAATGGCGGATTCTGTCCTGGCTGTTATGGCAAAAGCAAATGGTTCACTTGTGGATGGCCTGAGAGGAGAGAATGGTATGTATTATGAAACTTTGTTTAAAATTTTAGAGCCGAACTTGCCAATGCTTATGGAAAAATCCATAAAAAACGGGGAAAATGATGTGTATGAAGCCTTATTCACGGCCCTGGAACCGAAATTCCCCATGTTATTGGAAACAGTACGGAACGAGGATATTCAGCGCACTATTTCCGTACTTCGGGATTTTGGGCACTACGATAAGGATATCAGGGCTGCTATTATGGATAAATACAGCCTTACCCCAGCCAAAGCTGACGAGCTCTTAAACACGCCCCCTGCTACCAGCAAATAAACATAGCACACAAAGCAAAGATATTCAGCCAGCGGCTATGCCATTGAAAATCTGCGGCAACCAGAAAAACACCCTACAAAGAAATTCGCATTTCTCGGATTAACGGCAAAATTCTTCGATTTTGTCGTTACAGGGTTGAAATTCCAAGCAGCAGTATATAAAATAATTATGGACGGCGGTTATCTGCTGCCAAATACATACAACACTTTTACAAAAGATAAAGGGTATTAGGGAGGGAAGTATGCTTCAATATTTACTCCTGCTGGAAACAGACAGGGAAAAGGAATTTTTTACTTCAATTTACACTGCCCACAGGGAGGAAATGTTTTTCATTGCATATGATATCCTGCACAACAATGCGGATGCTGAGGATATTGTGCATGAATCGTTCCTGTCGCTGATTGACCATGTGGACAAAATCATCGACAAAGAACCGTATCAGGTGTGGCACTATATGAAAACCACTGTCAAGCACAAATGCTTCAACTTGTACCGACGGAGAAAATCCCTGGAAGAAGTAGAACTGGATGAAGGATGGATGCAGGAAGAACATGCCGCAGACAAAGGCCCTGACCTCCTGATAGAGGATTATGAGCTGCAGGAAGCCATGTCCGGGCTGCTGAAACAATTGAAAGAGCCTTATCAGGAAGTCCTTGCCCTGCAATACTACCATGAACTGACACCGAATGAAATCGCAAAAGAAATGGGAAAGACACCGGACAACATCCGGCATATTTCTATGCGGGCAAAACGGAAACTGCAGGACATTTTAGAGCAAAACAAGAGGTGGAACGGGTAACCCCCTCCGCAAAACACAGCCCCCTTCCTGCTGCAGCAAATAATGCGGAATGCTAAGAGAAAAACTGCTCCAGCACATTATTTTCATACAAAAGCCGCAGCAAGGGGTTCTGCTGGATGGATTCCATCATGGGCCTGCCCCACTCCGTCCCCTGGCAGAGGACGATTACGAAAAGGAGAATCCACACCACTACTACCCCTTCCAGCAAGCCCACTGCAAGGCCGCCAAGGTGGTTAATGCTTTCGATGACCGGCAATTTTGCGAGGATGTCAAGGACATGGACCAGAACCCCAAGAAGGATGCTTATCAGGATGAAAGACACAATCCAGGCAATCCTTTGGAGCGCCAGATTTGCAGCCTGCTCTATGCCCCCTCCAAGGGCTATGCTGCCTTCCAAGTCCAGCCCGATATTTTCCTGTATGGCTTCTATGCATTTTTCCTGGATAAACTCCTGCAAAGGCGTCTGGGCCTGCAGGAACTCCCCTACATATGGCGTTGCCCAGCAGGCAAGCCCTATGGCAAGGAAGGTTGCCGCCAGGGAAAATACCATCCTTACCATCCCCCTGAGATACCCATGCAGCCCAAAACATCCCAAAATTACCAGTACTGCTATTAATAATATATCCATCTGCGTTGTACTCCATTTCCAGCTTTTCTTATCCAGCCCCATCTTCCCAGCGCACTTTATTTTAGCCTGACCCGCTGGGTTTCCCCATCCATCAGGAATACGTAATCCCTGATCCTGCCTAATGACATGGCTTTCCAGATGCTTTTCTCGAAATTTGCATGGAACTTTTCCACGCCCCGCAAGGTAAATATGGCACATTCCAAGTCATTCCGAATGCATATTTCATCATTTTCCAAAAACCCGATTTCCTGATATTCCATCTTGAAATCCCTGGAAACGACTTCTGCCCCCCGTAAGTCATGGATCTGCATTTTATAAGAGGATTCTGCATTTTCATTTTCAAATACAAAGCCAAAATAGGCGTCATTATAAAAAATGCTGCGGATTTCCTGTTTCACTTCCACTTCTTTTTTCATTTTGGGCTTCTGGGAGCCTTCAAAAATAATGGTTTTCTTGCTGCCAAACGCCACCATTACGTCGTTTGTCAAAAATTCCACTTTGGGGACAACCATGTCTTCATAGGAGTACTGGCCTACAATATTGTCAATCTCGTTCTGCCCTACCGCATCAAAATTAAAAAATGTAATGGTGGTCTTTACATTCCCGCTATTTACGTCCAGCAGGGACACCGCAAGCTTCTTGCCGTCATTGGAAACAGCAATGTCCAGCGGGTAGCCGCTGTTTTCTGTGTGCACTTCCCCTTCTGCGAGAAATTCCCCCGACTTATCGTACATCTGGATATAGCCGGTCCCTCCCTGCTCCATCAATATGGCAACCATCCCTTGCCCAGCCGTTTTCACCCGCTGGATGGGCATGGAGGTCTTGAGTTCCCCACAAGGGCCTGCGGCGTCCATAATATAAACCCTGTCGCCTTTCTTGTCTGCAATTGCCACATAATTTTCACAGAAATCCACCATGGGCGACTGCATTTCAAAGGTCTGGTTCCAGATAAGCTTATTATTCACGTCCACAAGGGAGGCTCCGTCTTTGCTGTATTTCAGGATATTTCCATTAAAAATGCGGAATTGGGTCCCGGGGGAGTCTTCCCGTTCCACAGATTTCAGCACGTCATACCCAGTATACGTCCTTGTCTGCAGATAGATATACACCCCGGCAGCCCCAATCAGCACAGACGCCGTCACAAAAGCAATCCAGCGGAGGATTTTCCTCCGGTGCTTCTGGATTTTCTCATTCATTCCCTTTACATCCGATTTTACAACCCGGTATGCTTTATCTGCCAATGCTACACCTCCACGCAAGCCCGTCCTGCAAGGTATATTTTCCACAGGAGGCAGTTCGTCCCAAATTTTTACGGAAGGACCAGCTTCTGGCCTACGTAAATCTTATCTCCATTGTCAATTCCATTTGCTTTGCACACTTTTTCCATCATGCTTTGGTCATGGTAAATGCTGATACAGATGGAGCCTAAGGTATCTCCCGGCTTTACGGTATAATAACGGGGCTGGGCGGCAGAAGTTTCTTCGGTGTCTTCTGAACCGCTGGGCTCCCCGGCGCCGCCGTCTGGCTGGCTGCTGCCTGCAGCCCCTGTATCTTGGGCAGGCCCGGTTTCGGGGCCGCTGCCTGCTGTCGGCTGGCCTTCCCCGCTGTCAGCTCCGGTTCCTTGCGTATCCGTTTCTGTCCCATTTTCCGCTGCTGGCTGGCCTTCCCCGCTGCCAGCTCCGGCTTCTGGCGTATCGGTTTCTGCCCCGTTTTCCGCCGCTGGCTGGCTTGTCCCGCCGCCTGTCCCTGGCTCCGCTTTATCGGTTCCCTGCCCGCTCCCTGCTGGCTGGCCTTCCCCATTTTCCTCCAAAGGTTCTACTTCGGACATAACGCTCTCCACCACCGGGCCGTCTTCCCCTTCTGCCCGTTTCCCATCGGAAGTTTTGCCGCTCATAATATGCAGCACGTCTTCCACTTCCTGCATTTTCCGGTAATTATTAATGGTGGTAATGCCCAGGACACAGACGGCAACAAGAAAAAAGGAAGACGCCGTGTACAGGAATTTACGGTTCTGGCGCGCTATCTGCCTGCCCTGGCGCTCCAATATCATATGGCGGTAAGATTCCAGCGCTTCTTCTGCCTGGGTTTTGGGTTCTTCCAAATTATTTTTGGCAAAGATCTTTTCCGGGCTCCCTGTGGGGATTTCTTTTTCCAGTTCTTTGTGCAGTTCCTGGAATTCCTTTTTCAGTTCCAGGTATTCCTTAACCCCTTCGCCGGTTTCTATCCTGGCCCGTGTGCCTGCTTTGGCACGTGCCTTTGCCTCTGCGCCTGATCTTTTCCCTGCCCGGGCTTCCGGGCTAAGGGATCCAGGGGCAGTTCCTTCCGGCTGCCTATCGCCAGCCCCGCCCTGGCTCCGGGAACTGGCGCCTTGCTGGTTTGCGTCCCCTTCCGGCTTGGCGTTTGCTTCCCCGTTTAATTGGGATGCATCTTCTGTGCCAGGACCTGCAGGTTTGCCTGGTTGGGATGGGGAGTCCGGCTGGGATCCTTCCATTTCCGGCCTTCCGGCTATCCCTTCATCATCCTGCGCTTCCGGAAGTTCCCCGTTTTCCTGTGCTGGCAAAACCCCGCTGCCCTCTGCCTGTCCCCCTGCATCTTCTTCTTTTTTCTGGACCATATATTCCTGCATGGGCAGGTTTTTCTCATAATAAATATAATACCCTTCCCGCTTCTGCAGATACCCCTGGTCATAGATAAAGAACACTTCTTCCTGCTCCAAAATATCCATCAGCATCAGTATTTTATCCCTGCCAGGGAAATATTTCCGATGGGCGGCCTCCACAACCGGGGCAAGCTCCATGGCTTGTCCCGTTTTCCCCAGAAACCAGCCGACAATCTCCTTTTCCGGGAAATACCGCTGTTTTTCCCCTTCAATATGGCTCCAGAAATTTTCATCCAGGCAAATGCTGTCCCATTGGAATACCCCGGGGCCGCACTCCACCGCCCCGCTGACAAACGTATAGCGGATTTCCTTCGCAACCTGGCTTTTGCCCAGAAACACCACCGCACAGGATTCTCTTTTTTGTGCTGCGGCTTTCAAATATGTATAAACGTAATCTTCTATGTAAATTTTATGCCTTCCCCTTGGGCTTCCCACTTGGCGGATATTTTTGGGGAGGCATAGCTTTTTTTCTTCTTCTTGTAACCCGTTTTTGCAAACAATTTCTATCATGCCTTCACCTCTTTTTTGACATGGTAGCATAATACGTCTGCAATTTTTGGAAATCTGTGTCACGCTGTAAAAAAACATTTCGACTGTATTCTACAGCAATACCCTACATGAGGGGCTTGGCGCCTACACTCCGTTTCGGTCCGTCCTGAACAAGCGCCACTGGCGCTTAGAACCTTTGCGCGCCGAGTGCGGTCACGCAGTGACATCTCCTATCCGCACGAGTGCGCATCATTGCCCGAAGGGCTGCTCTGCTATAATTCCACCCTTCCCTCCAGGGCCCGCAATAAGGTCATTTCGTCAATGTATTCCAGGTCGCCGCCCACTGGGACGCCGCTGGCAATCCGGGTGACTTTGATTCCGGTGGGCTTAATCAGCTTGCTGATATACATGGCGGTAGTTTCCCCTTCCAAGCTGGAATTGGTGGCAATGATTACTTCGTCCACGTCCTCCTGCAGCCGCTGCATCAGCTCCTTTAGCTTAATGTCGCCGGGGCCAATCCCAAGCATGGGGGAAATCGCGCCGTGGAGCACATGGTACACCCCGGTGTATTTCTGGGTTTTCTCATAAGCCGCCAAATCCCTTGTGTCCTCCACCACCATAATGGTCTTATGGTCCCGCCCCGTATTTTTGCAGATGGGGCAGAGTTCATGGTCGGTCAGGGTATAACAGGTTTTGCAGTACCTGACATTCCGCCTTGCTTCTGTAATTGCCTGGGACAGGCCTTCTGCCTGCTCCATTGGCATATTCAGAATGTGAAAAGCAAGCCGCTGTGCCGACTTGCTTCCAATTCCGGGAAGAGAAGACAACTCCTCGATTAATTTACTGATTTGTTTGCTGTAATAGTCCATGCTGTCCTCCCGGCGTTAAAATGGGAATCCCCCTCCCATTCCGCCAAGCCCCCCGGTTATTTTCGACATGGACTGCTGGGACGCCTCCTCAATCTGGCGTAAGGCTTCATTTGTTGCCGCCATAATCAAATCTTCCAGCATTTCAATGTCGTCCGGGTCAACCACTTCTTCTGCAAGCTTTACCTTTGTCACCTCCCGCTTGCCGGATATGGTGACTTCCACGGCCCCGCCCCCGGCGGCCGCCGTAATTTCTTTTTCTTCCAGTTCCTTCGTTGCTTCTTCCATCTGCTTCTGCATCTTCTGGGCCTGTTTCATAAGGTTATTCATGTTCCCGGGCATCATGCCGCCCGGAAATCCTCCACGCTTTGCCATCCGTATTTCCTCCTGATTACCTGAAATTATTATATTTCCCATAAAACAAAAATTATTCCGCCGGATATCTATCCCACACAGGGATTATTCGTCCTCATCCTCAATGGTAATTTCCATATTGATTGCCTGTTTGATTACGTTCCCAAGGTCCACATAGGATTCTTCAAAAGGCTGGCCTGTTTCATTCCTCTGGATTTTCACTTCCACTTCTTTCCCAATCCTTTGGCTGATCCCCTCTTTTAATTCTTCCATATGGGCTTCCGTGCTGACAAACCCTTCTGCCACCTCGTCGTCCAGCACCACCAAAAGCTGGTTTTCCCCGGCAAGGCTGAGATGCGCTGCCTTTAAATAGTTTTTCAGCCCGCTGGAAAGGCCTTCGATAATAGGGCGCCAGTTTTCCACTGCTTCGCGGATATCTTCTGGAATTGCCTTGGGCAGCTTCTTTGCTGTCCCTTCTTCCCTGCCTTCCTCCCGCCCGGGCAAATGGGCGGCTGGGTCCTGGAAGCCATGTTCCTGGGCTGCCATGGCGGGCACAAAAGCACCCTGCTCCAGTTTCTGCTCCAACTGGGCAACACGCTGGGCTAAGGAGCCGTAATCCCGCTCCATTTCTGGCTTGCAAAGCTTAATCAGGGCAATTTCAATCAGCACCCGCTTCTGGGCTGCATACCGGATTTGGTTGGAAAGTTCAGAAAAAATGCGGATATACCGCATAAGCTGCTCCCCGTCCGCCATCTGGGCTTCTTCCTTTAGCAGCGCAAGGTTCTCACTGGAAATATCCAGCACATCTTCCATATTATCAGAACTTTGCAATAAAAGCAAATTCCGCAGATACCATGTAAAATCCACCACAAACTGGCCGGGTTCCCGCCCCTGCACCAGCAGTTCTTCCAGCAGGGCAATGGCTCCGATAATATCCTGTGCAATAATTTTGCGGAGCATCCCGGAAAATACTTCTACATCCACGGCCCCAAGCACTTCCAGCACATGGTCGTAGGTTAAGCTTTCCCCCAGATAAAAGGCAATGCACTGGTCCAGCAGGCTTAAGGCATCCCGCATGGAGCCGTCTGCGGCCTTTGCGATATAACGGACGGCCTTCGGCTCCGCCCCCACCTGTTCCCGGCTTAACAGTTCTTCCAGGCGGGCGGATATGGTGTCTATGGAAATCCGCCGGAAATCGTACCGCTGGCAGCGGGAAAGTATGGTAATCGGTATCTTATGGGCTTCTGTGGTTGCCAAGATAAAAATAACATAGGAAGGCGGTTCTTCCAATGTCTTTAGCAATGCATTAAAGGCCCCTATGGAAAGCATATGGACTTCATCGATAATATAGACCTTATATTTGCCTTCCGCCGGGGAATAGGCTACCTCCTCACGGATTTCACGGATATTGTCCACTCCGTTGTTGGAAGCAGCGTCAATTTCTATCACGTTCATGGAACTGCCTGCGGCAATAGCCCTGCAGGACTTGCAGATCCCGCAGGGGCTCCCTTCCACTGGGCTCTCGCAGTTTACTGCCTTTGCAAAAATTTTTGCAATGGTGGTCTTTCCGGTCCCCCTGGTCCCGCAGAACAGGTAGGCATGCCCGATCCTTTCCGCCTTAATCTGGTTTTTTAACGTTGTCACAATATGTTCCTGCCCCCGGACGTCCTCAAACTCCTGGGGGCGGAACTTGCGGTATAGCGCAGTATATGGCATTATTAATCCCCAAAGCTGATGCCAATTAATTTCGCTTCTTTAATGATTTTAGAATTTGGCTCAACCATCTTTAATTTCCCAGCTACTTCTTCCAATGGGACTTTCTTTGTATTTCCATTAATTAATCCTACCATGTAGCCATAATCTTCTTTTAAGATTAAGTTTGCCGCAGCGGCCCCAAGCCTGGTGCAGAGCACACGGTCATATGGGCAGGGGCTCCCTCCACGCTGGGTATGCCCGGGCACGGTAACCCTTACCTCGCTCCCTATCTTTTCCTCAATGCGTGCTGCAACTTCATAGGAAACGGATGGGTATTTCCTGTTTTTCATTTTTTCTTTCAAATCTTTCTTGGAAAGCTTTGCGTCTTCCTTGGAGATTGCGCCCTCAGCAACGGCAAGTATGGTGAACCCTTTCCCTGCCTTATTCCTTCCTGCAATGGCGGAAACTATTTTATTGATATCATAGGGAATCTCTGGCAGCAGGATAATGTCCGCGCCCCCTGCAATCCCTGCATACAATGTCAGCCAGCCTACCTTATGGCCCATGACTTCTACGATAAATACACGGTTGTGGGATGCTGCTGTGGTGTGGATGCAGTCAATGGCATCTGTCGCAATATTGATGGCGCTCTGGAACCCGAAAGTCACGTCTGTGCCATAGATGTCATTGTCGATAGTCTTGGGAAGGTGGATGATATTTAAGCCTTCTTCCCGGAGCAGGTTTGCGGTTTTCTGGGTCCCGTTCCCCCCAAGTATGACAAGGCAGTCCAGACGGAGCTTATAATAGGTCTGCTTCATGGCCTCCACTTTATCAAGGCCTTTTTCATCCGGTACCCGCATTAATTTGAACGGCTGCCTTGAAGTGCCAAGGATTGTCCCGCCTTTTGTTAAAATCCCTGAAAAATCAGAACCTGTAAGCAGACGGTAATTTCCATAGATAAGCCCTTTGTAGCCTTCATAGAACCCGTATACTTCCAAATCCTCTACATTCTTGCTTAAACCTTTTACAACTCCGCGCATTGCTGCATTCAGCGCCTGGCAGTCGCCCCCGCTTGTCAACATTCCAATTCTTTTCATTGTTCTCCACGTCCTTTCCTATCGTCCGTTTCCCTGTTACATAATTCGCATAACAAAAATATTATAGCTCAAAATTTTACCTGCCACAAGATTTTTCATTTGCATTTTTGAAAATATTTGGTATAATGGTTATTGTTCACTACTTTTTTCCTATCTGGGGACAGAAAGTACCGGATGGGTTCTTAATTTGGAGGAGTACCCAAGTGGCTGAAGGGTCTGGCTTCGAACACCAGTAGGCCGGTAGTCCCGGCGCGGGGGTTCAAATCCCCCCTCCTCCGTTCTGAAAAGCACCGATATATTGGTGCTTTTTTTAATTCCAAAAGAGCCGCTGAAAATTTGCACAACATTCTTTTTCATTAAATATTCCCCCTTGACTATACGTGCAGTACGTGTTATCTTTTTTTTGTAAGGAGGTAGAACATGAAAGACAAAGACCTGCTAAAAATCTTGAAGAAAAACGGATGGAGTATAGCCAGAATTAACGGCAGCCACCATGTTCTTCAAAAAGATGGGAAAACTATTGTTGTTCCCTTACATGGCAAAGATGTTCCTATCGGCTTACTCAATAGTATTCTTAAGGAAGCAGGGCTGAAATAGCCCTCCTCTTAAAACATAGAAAATAAGGAGGTATGATTATGCTGTTTGTATATCCTGCCATCTTCCATAAAGAAGATGACGCATACTGGGTTGAATTTCCTGATCTGGAGGGCTGCCACACCTATGGCGGTTCCATCAATGAAACTATGGAAGCGGCACAGGAAGCTTTAGCTGCTTATCTTCTCACTCTTTTGGAACAGGAGAAAGCGATCGCCGCCCCCTCCGACATTTCTGCCATACATGTGGATGACGGCTTCTCCTCCCTTGTATCTTGTGACATCAACCAATATAAAGACACGAAAGCAGTAAAAAAGACTTTAACCATACCATCATGGCTGAATGACCGTGCCATTGCTATGGGAATTAACTTTTCCCAAGTGTTACAAGAGGCTCTTTTCTCAAAAATACAAGCCTGACACCTAATAAGAACAGAAAAAATCCCTGCAGCCTTCACAGGCACAAGGATTTTTTCGGAGCTATAACGTTTGTCGAGAATTTTTATACCCCTTACCAATACTCCTGTTTAGGATTATAGGCTCTTTTAAGCCAAAACGCCATGTACTTTGAGGAAAATTTTCACTTTTCTGGGGAGAGCGCATTTTTTCCTCAAAGTTAATGGTTTTTCCAATATTTATGTGCTATACTCTGAAAGACAATATACAAAAGATACCAAAAACCCTAATTTCCATTATTCAAAAAGGGGGTTTCAACCTTACTATGGCATATTTTGATGACCTGATAGAGTATTACTGATGGTGTCCAGCCATGTTTCTTTCAGGTAAACTCTTAACCGTTCGCACTGTCTTACATTGCCAAGGGCATAAAAGGCGCAGTAGCCCCTTAGCAAAGACTCCTTTGCCTGTTCTTCTTCCCGCTGTTCCAGAAGGGCCAGCCCTTTGTTAATCAAAAATTTGGGGAACAGGCAGAAACGGTTATTCTCCTTGCTCATTGCTATGCCCTGGTCGCACAAGTCTATCACGTCGGCATATTGTTTTTTGTCCAGCAGCATATTGGAAAGGTTAAATAAAATCATTGGGTACTTCTGCACTTTTTCCGTCTGGTCTATGATGTGGGTGTCCATATAGCGTTTCAGCCCATAGAGGATTTCTATGCCTTCCTCCCTCCTGCCCAGCTTCCGGTAGCCCCGCGCAATGTTTATCAGTATTACGATTTCATTGTAAGTAAGGAGCCCCTTTAATATCCCCTTCATCCCAATCCCGTCGGGCTTTGTCATCCTAAGGGTTTCTTCCAGTTCCCGGATGCCCTGCTCCCAGTCCGGGTTTGTTTCCTGCTGCAAAATAATCCGGGTAAACCGGCAATATTGGGAATTCAGGATATCTTCTTTTGTAATGGTGCTTTCAAACTGATCAATCAGCGTTTCCAGCCCTTCGTAATCGTAGTTTGTGATTTTCTGCACAATCTGGCTGCAGATTTCCACCTGTTTCATTTCTTCCCTGCTGGAATATTGCAGGAAGGCTTCCCGGCATCCCAGCCGCTGGGTAATTGCTTCCACGGTCTTGCGGTTTGGCATCCGCGTCCCGTTTTCAATTTTCGACAGATTCCCTACCGAACAGATGCCGAAGCACAGTTCTTCCTGGGAATAACCGCGTTCTATCCGCATATCATGGATATAATTTCCAATTTCATATACCGCCATTCCCTATCGCCCCCTATCCTTTCACTCTCCCCATTGCCTGTCCATTATAAGTCATATCATTTTCCTTGTCCATGAAATCCGCAATTCTCCGTTTTTTACTTCTGCATCCTTGCCTTTTGTTTTGTTTGCATTTATAATAAGATTAATATATCGTGCAGAAAGGATTTTCCATGAAAAAATTGTTCCCAACCTTACTATGCATGTGCGTGTGCACTGCTTTCTTTTCCGGCTGCAACGGGCCAAGGAAAGATGCTGCTGAATCCATAAAAGCAATCTATGAATTATATATTTTAGGCAACACGGACGGCATCGCCGCCCTTGGCATGTCGGAGGAGGACATCAGCAATGCCAAAAACACCTACGATGCATCCTTAAAAGAAACCATCCGGGCTAAATTCTCCGCCAGCGGGCAGGAAATGGACGAAGATGTGCTGGATGAACTCTGCGCCGCCCGGAAAACAGCCCTTTCTAAAATGCAGGCCACGGCAGAAGTGGTTTCGGAATCCAGCGGGAAGGCCACTGTCGTCGTCCATACGACTTATTTTGATGAAATCGGCCTTGATGCGGATGCTTTTTACGCTGCCCGGGAAACTGCGCGGCAGAACAGCTTTCCCTCCCTGGATGAACAGCAGTCGTTCCTTATGGACATTTACACAAAAAACCTGATAAAAGCTTACCAGGACGTTACGCCTTCGGAAAAAACAACGGACATCACCGTGGAATGCGTGATCCAGAACAACACCTGGGTGCCGGCCAGCATGGCTTCTTTCGGTTCCGACCTTGCGCTGGCAATTACGGGGGAAAATTAAACTGGGCAAAAGAAATATGCATAACTCCTGCAAAGCCGGAATAGGATGTAAAAAGTTTTGTGGGAGTGCAAAAATGTCTGAATTCCGTCGAATGATTACATACCTTTATTTATATGAACAAGGTGCGAAACGCCACAATGTAGGTTTTGCAAAAATAGAAAAAAGGGGCAAAAACTGCCTGATTGAAATACATATGAAGAACACCGGACACAGCTCGCCTTCCATTCCGGTGTATTTCTATGCCCGGAATAACCAGCGGCTGCCGGGGATCCTGATTGGTTCCATGGGGCTTTCCCGGGGAAACGGGGATTTTAAGGCGGTCCTGGAGGAGGAGCCATTTGCCGGGACTATCTATTCCTTAGAGGACATCAAAGGCATCTTCCTTCCCCTTTCGGATCAGGTTATGTTCGTGAGCCAGTGGGACGACAGTGAATTTGTGCGGGAACAGTTTGTGGACCTGGCAAAAGAAGCCGCTGCGCAAAAAGAAGCTGGCAAAGGGAGGCAGCAGGGGAAAATGGCTGGCAGGAGAGGTTCCCAGCAGGGGGCTTTGGCTGGGAGAAAAAATGGCCCTGAAACCTCCGGGACATCTCCAGCAGTTCCTACGGCTGCAGATGAGCGCAAAAATGCAGACGGTTCCACGGGCTTGGGAAACCCAGGCTCGGACGCTGCGGCTGCTTCCGGGCATTCAGATATAGACAGGGAACTATCCTCTGGCTCTGATTTTGGCGGCTCTGCTGCCCCTGCCCCACATAGCCCTGACTTTGGCAGCTCTGTTAGCTCTCCACACGCCCCTGTCCCTGACAGCCCTGAGCCAGACAGCCCGATTGGCCATGCAGATTTAGAAGCTGCAGAAGCCGCCCCAAAGCGGATGCCGTCCGGAAGCAGCGCCACCCCTTTCCCATCCCAGCCAGAACAGGAGCCGGAAGCCCTGCCGGAAAACTGGGAGCAGAAATGGAAGTTCATTTTAGAGAATTACCCTGTCATGACGCCCTTTGCCGGGGATGAGGATACCATCTGCGTACGGCTGGAATTAAAGGATATCCGCCTTCTGCCAAGGCCTTACTGGTATCTAGGCAACAACAGCTTCTTGCTCCATGGTTTTTTCAATTACCGCTACCTGATACTGGGGGCTATGGAAAAATCCGGGAAAAAACGGTGGTTCCTTGGGATTCCCGGCATCTACCAAAACCCAGAGCGGGTGATGGCAACACTTTTCGGGTTCCCGGAATTCCGCAATGAAAAATCAGCCCCTGTCAATACAGGGGAATTTGGCTACTGGTTCCGGTACCTGAATTAACCGTCTTTCGGAGGCTGGGCTGCCCTGAATTGCTGCCCAGCCCGAAAGCCCCCTTATCGGTCCTTCCCTGCAATGCCATCCCACTGCCCTTCCCCAGCAACCAGTGCATACAGATCATTGTCCCGCCAAACCCCACGCATCCTGACGCTTTGCCTTTTTATGCCCTCCTTTTGGAAGCCTATGCTTTCCAAAAGCTTCCGGGAAGCTGTATTTTCTGCCAGCACATAAGCTTCTACCCGGTGCAGGTTCAGTTCCTGAAAAGCAATCCCAATACACTTTAAAATGCTTTCCTTCGCATATCCCCTTCCCCAATGCCTTTGGTCGAACTTGTATCCGATTTCGCAGGACAGGTAAGACCCCCACCTAATATTATGGAGGGAAACCGTACCAATAATTTTGCTGGGATGCCCTTTTTCAAACACCCAGAAGCGGAAAAAATCCTGCTTCACAGCAAGGTTGTATTCACTTTGGAGGATAATTTTCTGGAATGGCTCGGTATAAAACTGCTGGGGCCTGTCTGTTTCAAACTCCTCAAAAATTTCCTGGTTATCCAGATAAAATTGGAGCACCTGGGCTGCCGCTGTGTCTGTGAGTATTTTCAATTCCAAACGTTTTGTCCGATATGACATCTGCATCTGCATTTTCTCCTGTAGTTCTGCAAGTGATTTGTGGTATAATATGGTAAGCCCTGTCGCTGCCTGCGGCGAATTTGCCATTCCGGCAACCGGGCATTATGCTATATCATAACATAAAAATACAGGAGTGCCTATGAACCAGGAAGAAAAATTTATGAAAGCAGCCATAAGGGAAGCCAAAAAAGCAGGAAAAATCCAAGAAGTCCCCATCGGCTGCGTCATTGTATCAGACGGGAAAATTATTGCCCGGGGCTACAACCGGAGAAATATTGATAAAAATACCCTTGCCCACGCGGAACTTTCCGCCATCAAAAAAGCCAGCAAAAAGCTGGGGGACTGGCGGCTGGAGGGGTGCACCATGTACGTGACTTTGGAACCCTGCCAGATGTGTGCCGGGGCTATTGTCCAGTCGCGGATGGACAAGGTGGTAATCGGCAGCATGAACCCAAAGGCCGGATGTGCCGGTTCCCTGCTGAACCTGCTGCAGTTCCCTGCTTTTAACCATCAGGCGGAACTGGTAACGGGGGTATTGGAGGAAGAATGTTCCGCCCTCCTCAGCGATTTTTTCCGGGAGCTAAGGGAGCAGAAACGGAAGGCAAAACAAAAACTTCCAGAACAAAAACCGCAAGAATAGTTGACTTTTCCCAAAAAACAAGCTATACTTAAATCTCCGAGCAGCTGGGGCGTTAGCGGTGCCCTGTACCAACAACCCGCTATAGTTGGAGTGATGCTTTGCCCCGGGTTTTTGCCTGTGGGGCTGCCTTTTATAAGTGGTGATGACGTTTGGGTCTTACGCAATGGAACTCTGTGAACCGTGTCAGGTTGGGAACAAAGCAGCACTAAGCAGAACCTTTCATGTGCCGTAAGGGCGCCTGGGCCGAGCTAACTGTAAAAGTAACGCCCATGGTCAGGATTCAAAGCAGAGCGCTCGGTTTTTAATACCCAAAATTAGGAACCATGGAGGAACCCTTTTTTGAAAAAAATTCTGAACAGGACCCGGAATGTCCTTTTTGAATCCTGTAATTTACTGGAACTTTTTATGGCCCTTATTGTCCTGGCCGCTATCCTGATTGCCTGCTGCTCCCTTGGCAGCGCTTTTATTGCGTTTTGGGAGAACCGGCTTTCCAAAGAAGCTTTCCTGGTATTTGTAGGATATGTATTTAATATCCTGATTGGGATTGAGTTTCTGAAAATGCTTTGCCAGCCCAGCGGGGACACAGTGTTAGAAGTCCTGATTTTCCTTGTGGCGCGGCATATGATACTGGACCATACCACGGTAGTGGAGAACCTGATTACGATTTTAAGCATTGGGATCCTGTTTGCCATTAAGAAATATATCAGCCTGCCTGCAGGGAAAGAAGGCTATGGTATTTTTTCCGGCGATTCCCATGGAGGGGATGGGGAGGGATAATGATTCAAAATCACTTTTCTGATATGCCCTCAAATATTGTATCCATTCTATATCATCCATGGAAGCATCCATTTCGGCGTGCTTGACAGCAGGCAGAACGATAGCCTGATTTCTGCCAGGATGGAGTATTAGTGTGCAAAAAAGCGCATCAAAGACTATTAATTTCAAAATAGAATTAGAATATTTCAAATATTTCAAATTGTTCAGCATCTCTATCATATTCAATGAAAATCTCATGGTTCTCCATTAATTTCTGATTGCCATCATAAAATGCAAGGGATACTTTATCGGCTGTGAATTTGTCTATATCATCAGGGACATAGTAAGAAATTTTGTTTCCATCCTTCAAATAAAGTTTCCTTAATGAAGTTTTACCCAAACCAGAAGTGATTTTGCAACACTCAGCAACTGCAGGATAATAAGAAATAACAATATCAAATTTTTTCAGATAAGTCATGCTTGGATATTCCAATTGGATTCTAGGACTATCATCTACCAAAGCAGCATAAATGCATTCTTCTATAGTATCAGCACTTGAACATCCTAATACAGATTTTACCATTACATTTGCATCCTTCATGCTGTTCCTACTGAATATGGCTATGCTCCCAAGTCCAATGAATAAAACTGCAACAAGCAATACATATATTTTTATTCTCTTTTTCCCATATTGTTCCCTTACCATTATCCACAGACCCCCACAATTATATATAAGCCAGAGTTCTCGTGACTACTCCTCAATTATTTCAAATTATTTCACGTTCTATTGTCCTTAAATTTTAATAAGTAAATATTTATTAGTTCTATAATAATATATATATAAAATTATGTCAATATAATTTATTTTTGAGTTTCCCCATTTTGCAATTCAGGAATTTATACGCAACTATGTACTTAAAATCAAAACATTATTTTCAGCAACTAATACTGTAAATTTCTGGAAACCTTCCCCAACCACTTGACTTTTTCCCGCCAGGGTATTATATTAAGTTAGAAATCAGTAATGGTTATTATTATTTACAGGAGGGAAGACCAGTGATGAAATTCAGCCGCCAACGGGAATGTATCAGGGAATTCCTTGCCGGCCGCCAAGACCACCCGACTGCCGAAACAGTTTACACAAATGTAAAAAAAGAATTTCCAAACATCAGCCTGGGGACCGTCTACCGGAACCTGTCCCTGCTGACGGAGGTTGGGGAACTGCAAAAGATTTCTACCGGCATAGGCCCCGACCGCTTTGACTGGAATACAGCTCCCCACTACCATGTACTATGTACGAAATGCGGCTGTGTGATGGATTTAAAGTTAGAAAACATCGACCATATCAACATCCTTGCAGGAAATGAGTTCGAGGGCAGGATAGACGGGCACATTGCATATTTTTTAGGCACATGCAAGGACTGCCTGCAAAAAGAAGGCGGGGCTGCAGGCCTGCAATGTTAACGCCCTCTGAAACCCCCTTTGGGGAAAAGCCCCAAGCACGCCTTACCACTGGAAACTGGAACCAAACGTGAAAAACTTCAAAATTTCCCTTGACATGCCTTGCAAGATATGTTATCTTGATTTCAGTAACAATTACTATTTTTGTTACATCAGTTTAAAGCACATATTATATTAAAAATAGAAAGGAAGAACTAATTATGAAAAAATTTGTTTGTAACGTATGCGGTTATGTTTTTGAAGGAGATGCAGCTCCAGAAAAATGTCCACAGTGTAATGCACCAGCTTCTAAATTCACAGAGCAGTCCGGGGATTTGTCTTGGGCTTCTGAGCATGTAATCGGCGTAGCACAGGGCGTTTCTGAAGATATCATCGAAGACTTAAGGGCTAACTTCAATGGGGAATGTACCGAAGTAGGTATGTATCTGGCTATGGCTAGGGTTGCACATAGGGAAGGCTATCCTGAAATCGGGTTATATTGGGAAAAAGCTGCTTTCGAAGAAGCAGAACATGCTGCTAAATTCGCAGAACTGTTAGGCGAAGTTGTAACTGACAGCACCAAGAAGAACCTTGAAATGAGGATTGAAGCTGAAAACGGCGCTACTGCTGGGAAAACTGACCTTGCAAAACGCGCAAAAGCTGCAAACCTTGACGCAATCCATGATACCGTGCATGAAATGGCAAGGGATGAGGCGCGGCATGGCAAAGCATTTGCTGGCCTGTTAAAGAGATACTTTGGCTAAGAAGAACGCCGGGTTTTAAAGGATTTCTAAAATTAAGGGAATGAATCAGGAATGGTTCATTCCCTTTTTGATTGCCCTTTGTTATACTTTCATTTCACCCCATAAATACCCTATTTCCAAACACGCTCTAGAAACAGCTATTTTAATTTCTATCAAAATAGTATATAATAAACGCAAACATACAAAGGAAGTGTGCCTATGGATATAAAACAGCTTCAAAGGCTATATAATATTTCTGATTCCAATATAAAATGGGCAAAGCATTGTTTCGAACGAATGCAGGAAAGGGACATAAGCATAAACGATGTAGAATCCTGTTTACAGACAGGAGAAATCATAGAGGATTATCCAGACGATTTTCCTCACCCCAGTTGCCTTATTTTCGGATACACGAAAAAGAATAAAATATTGCATATTGTTGTTGGTTCAAATGGCGATACCATATTCTTTATAACAGCTTACTATCCTAACACAGATAAATTTGAAATGGATTTAAAAACAAGAAAGGGGCGATAGCCATGTGTATGTATTGTAAATGCAAAACCACCAGCCCATCTTCCACAACCCATGTAGTAAATTATAAAAACTGCATTATTATCATTAAAAATGTCCCTTGTGAAGAATGTGAGCAATGTGGAGAGAAATATTATTCCAATGAAGTTGCCAAACAGCTTGAAACCCTTGTCAATACTGCAAAACAGCTTATGCAGGAAATTGCCATTATTGATTACTCCAAGGCTGCATAGCCACCCACCAAAAAGCACAGGCAGCGGCACTCCCTAACCATGCCGCTGCCCCAGCCTTTTAACACTGTGCTTTCAGTTCTTTTATTTTTTCTTTCAGCGCAGGCACGTCGTCATGGAGCTTTAAGATTGTGCTCCCGACAAATACGCCGTCTGCCCCGGCTTCTTTCGCCATGCGGACATCCTCGGGCTGGTAAATCCCTACCCCGCAGTAGATTGGCCTTGTAATGCCCCGGCTGCGCAGGTACTGGATGCAGTCCTTAAGCTCTGGATAATCCGGGTTCACGTTCCCTGTGGTGGGTTTTGCCTGAAGGTAAACGAATCCATTGGAATGGATGGCGGACTCTACCTCCGCTTCATCCAAATGGTACTGGACATAGCAGCTTACGCGGATCCCGGCTTCTATTAGCTTATTTTTGATGGTATCATCCTCAAGCCCTACTAAGATTAAGTCCAGGAAGCCCTGCTCCAGGCAGAATTTTTCAAAAGCCCCATAGCCCATTTCTTTGATGGTATTTTCATAGGAAAGAAGGATGAAGGAGGTATTGGGGTTCTTTTTCTTTGCTTCCTGCATCCCCTCCATGTAGCTCTGGAAATCGCTGCAGTTTTCCAAAGCTTTTGCCATGCGCCCGGAAATCAGCTCGCTTTCCAGATAAGGGTTCCGGGAAGGGAAGTCGATTTCAATAACATCGCAGCCTGCCTCAGAATAAATCCCAGCCATTTCAACGCTGCTTTCAATGGTAGGGTATCCGTTTGATAAGTAACATATTAGCTTCATTCCATTCCCCTCCTAAAATATGATGCGGAACAATTCTTCCATCTCTGCCTTTGTTGGGATTGCAGGGTTTGTCTTAGTGCAGCCGTCAGCCAGGGCCATATCTGCCAGTTCCGGGATTTTCCCCTGATACTCCTCTTTCTGCCCCTCGGTGAACAGGGAAGAAATCTTGTCTGTAATATCCAGCTTCCTGTTCAGCGCAAGGATGGTTTCCTTAAAATCTTCTGCCCCCTGCGCCTTTGCCAGCCCCTTATAAATTTCTTTTGCCTGCTGGCTCCTGTCCTGGTTAAACTGGATGACATAGGGGAGCACAACAGCGTCGCCCAGCCCATGGGAAATGTGGAAATAGCTGCCCAGCGTATGGGCAATGGAGTGGACAATGCCAAGGGACACGTTTGTAAATGCAAGGCCGGCCACCATGGAAGCATTCAGCATCCCTTCCCTTGCCTGCATGTCTGCCCCGTCTTTGCATGCAAGGGGAAGATAAGCAAAAATATCTTTTACCGCCTGTGCGGCAAGGATATTGGATACATAATTTGCCCGCTGGGAAACCAGGGCTTCTACGGCATGGGTCATCGCGTCCATCCCGGTTTCTGCCGTAATATGCGGGGGCATGGACATGGTAACCTCCGGGTCGCAGACTGCAATGTCAGGCATCATTTCCATATTCCCAATGCCATGCTTTACCCCTGTTCCGCTGTCGGAAATAACGATGGACCGGGATACCTCGCTGGCTGTCCCGCTGGTGGAAGGGATGCAGCACAGCCTTGCCTTTGCCCTTAATTTTGGAAATTCATTGGGGGGCAGGATTTCTTCAATCGTGGTTAATTCCGGGTGCTCATAGTAAATCCACATGGCCTTGGCTGCGTCCATGGCGGAACCTCCACCCAGCCCTACAATTAAGTCCGGGCCAAATTCCAGCAGTTCCTTTGCCCCACGGAGGACTGTCCCAAAGGAGGGGTCTGGCTCTACGCCCCGGACCACGCTGGTCTGGGCGCCTGCTTCATGGAACAGGCTTTCTACCTTTGCCAGCATCCCGCTCTTTTCCATGCTTTTCCCGCCTACTACAATGGCTGCTTTTTTTACTGCAATTGTTTTGATGTATTCCAGGCAGCCTGTCCCGAACATCAATTCAGAACCTGCCAGCTTCATTGCTCTCATCATAATTCTGTTTCTCCTTATTCTAATCCGCTTAATACATTCCGCACCAACTCATAGGAAATTGGGTTTGTGAGGATTCCGCCTTCTTTCAGGCTGGAACCGATGACTGCGCCGTCGGCAATCTGCATCTGTTCTCTGATATTCCCTGCTTTTACGCCGCTGCCGGCAAATACGGGAAGGCTTACGGCCTGTTTGACACGTTTGATGAAATCCAAGGGCGTTTCTTCCCCAATCTGGCTTCCGGTGACAATAATCCCATCTACCCCGCAGTCTGCCGCTTCTTTTGCAGACTGCTCAATGGTAATCTGGGGGAGGAGCATATGGGCATGTTTTACCTGCACGTCCGCTAAAATCTTCACATGCTCCAGGCCCATCTGTTTCCGGTATTCTATGCACTTCTTTGCGCAGGGGTAAATAATGCCGTCGCTGAAGCATACCGTATCCACAAACACCGGAACCCGGACAAATGACGCCCCTGTCACGGCTGCAATGGCAAAATCAGCTTCGCAGTCGCTAAAGGCTGCATCAATGCCCACCGGAAGCCCCACGGCATTGCGCACGGCTGCCGCTGCCGCTGTCAGTGCGGCCAACTGGGCTTTGTTCAGGTGCGCGGAGAAGGGGGTATCCCCCATATTTTCTACAATAACGGCGTCTACGCCAGCCTTTTCCAAGGTAACGGCATCCTGTACCGCCTGCGCTATGATTTTCTGGTAATCCCCGGAAAACCCTGCTGTGGTAGGCAGCGGGAGGCAGTGTACCATGCCGATGATTGTGGATGACTGTAATTGGAATAATTCTTTGCCCATTGCTATGTACCTCCTTTTTATGCTTTGGTGCAGTGTTTCGTGTGGTAGTTATAAATCCCTTCCAGGGCTGTCCGGCACAGCAGGTCCTCAGCGTCGGTGCGCTCCTGCCCTTTCAGCGTTTCTTTCAGGTTTTCCAGCACGGTCACCAATGTGAGCACGCAGGTTTTCACGCCCATCAGCCTGCCAAGGGTCATCATGCAGGAAGATTCCATGTCTATGCCCGTTACCCCAAGTTTTTTCACTTCCTCAAACGTTCTTGACATATCCCTGCCCCATTCCCTGGAAAACCTGGAATCGTGCATATTGCTGTAAAACCCGTCCATGGTGCAGTTCAGGCCGTTTAAGTACCGCTTGCCCATGGACGCCACCGTTTCATTCATCACATTTACCAGTTCTATATCCGCTACCGCCGGATAGCTTAAGTCTACGTAAGCCTGGCTGGTGCCTTCCCGCCGCATGGCTGCCAGCGGCACCATAAAGTGCCCCAGCATATCATCCTGCATGGACATTACCGTCCCCATGCGGACTGCCACTTCCATGCCTGCCTCATACATTTCTTCCATACCCAAGGGCTATGCTGCCTGTCTGGTAGCTGACGAGGACGGAGAAAAACGCGCCGGCCAGCATCATGCCTTCCAATGCGATATTCAGC
>OFHA01000101.1_pt1 | contig 75206 bp, 67 predicted proteins | sample 1521891 | NCBI WGS metagenome assembly OFHA01 (sample SAMEA3504089, study PRJEB24116) | mouse gut metagenome | biome: mouse gut; feature: mouse-associated habitat; material: faeces | place: Denmark | collected 2011
GCCGGATGGAATCTTGTTGAAGTATGGCCTGAACGGTGATGCTGCCAACCTTTTGCAGACCGGTCTCTACCTTTCCGCCGATCGACAATCCTTGTTCCATAGGATATGCGGGTTCTTTCTGTCCTCCTTGCAAGTGATTCAATGAATACCTACACCAGCCACGTGTCAATAATAAAAGTTCAATGTCCGAAAGCGATTCAAGGGCGTCCGGCTTCCAAAACCGGCCAAGATGTTCCACTCCCCTTCCTCTTAACTCGCTCTCCAGAAAAAGATAAGTTTTGAAATTAGTGCGAATAGCGCTATCCTCCATTGAACCGTCTACCACTGCCAAAGACACCTGTGCAGGGCAAGGTTTCCCTCCGATGCCATGCGTTTCGATATGCACCGTCATCCGTTGCAGCATGAACTGTTAAACCTGTATTTCCTACGACCAGAGCGCATGCCATAGCCATCGTGATAACCTTCGTTAAGATTCTTTTCTTCATCCTTAAAGTCCTCGCTTTCTTGTTGAGAGATTTTTATATAACATCATCTTATATTTTAGACCGAAATAGTCTAAAAATCAATAGTCCATTTCGGTCTTTTTTATATTTATATTGAGGTATAGATATGAAATATGAAAGAATACGCAATCTTCGAGAAGATAGAGACTTAACGCAAACAGATATTGCAAAATATTTACACATATCTCAACGAACTTATTCAAGATATGAAAATGATGAAAGAGCCATCCCGATAGAAATATTATCTTTATTAGCGGATTTTCATTATACAAGTACAGATTACCTTATTGGACGTACAGATATAAAAAAACCATATCCACAAAAACCAAGTAAAAATAAAAACGCTTAACTATAAATATTATGTATATGCTATAAATAACCGTACCAGTCAGTCGCACTAAGTTCGCAACGATTTTTGTCTGTCAGTTTTGGTATGCGGTAGGTTGGACAGACAAAAATCTACCTCTCCAAGTGCTTTGTGACAGCCTAGACGCTAGGCAAATTATTAACAAGAAAGTAGGGGAAGTGCAACATAAACTTTTACGGCTATCCGGCAACGCATTATAAATCTTTTAAATAGGAAAAGGGGCTGACAGCTTTTGTCATACCCCTAAACGCTTTATTTCGGCTTATATCATCTTAAAATGCTTTAGAGCATCCTCTATTGCCTTTTCTTTCTCTAAAGGCACTTGCGGCACTCTTGCCTTTCCCTCTCCTATATTATAGTTGGTTCTTTCTATTATGCCATGCTTTCTTTTCACTTGTGCAATATAAAGCTGTGATACTTTCAAGCCAAACTTATCTAATACATATTGTTTTATCTCCGCATAAGTCGCCTTGCTCTCCGCTTTCGTTAAATCCATTTCATCAAGGTCAATCTTCACTTCTATATGTTGTGTCGTTTTGAGTTTGGACAATAATACGCACGTCTCCACATGAACCGTCATAGGAAACAAATCAATCCCCCTCCCCCTCACAATCTCATATCCCCCTTCGCACAGCACCTTCAAATCCCTAGCCAGGGTTGCGCTATCGCAGCTCACATACACGATCCTTTCCGGTGCCATTTTCAATATGGTTTCCAGGCATTCCGCCCCGCAGCCTTTCCTTGGCGGATCTACCACCACCACATCAGCGGTAATGCCTTCCTTGCCATACTTATCCGGCAGGACCTCCTCCGCCTGCCCTGCAAAGAAACTCACATTTCCAATACCGTTTTTCCGGGCATTTTCCCAGGCGTCCACCACTGCCCGCGGTACGGATTCCACACCATACACCCACTTTGCGTTTCCTGCCAGGAAAAGGGAGATCGTACCTATCCCGCAATACAGGTCCCACACCGTTTCCTTCCCGGTAAGCCCTGCATAATCAAGGGTCACACTGTAGATCTTTTCCGTCTGTACAGGATTTACCTGGTAAAAGGATAACGGTGAAAGGGAAAAGGTGATCCCCTGCCCGGTTTCCTGAAAGTTTTTCTTGGCATCCCGCACATAAATGGTATCTTCTATTGTCTCCTTTCCCCAGATAGTATAGAAATCCTTCCCCATGATTACATTGGTTTTTTCTGTATTGATACTTAGCGACACACTTGCCATGCCAGGTATCTCCGAAAGAGCTTTTATCAATTGATCTTGGGCAGGCAGGCAAGGCGCCCCCTTTCCCTGCCCAAGGTTCACCACCAGGCACACCATGATCTCCCCGCTGTGATATCCCTTCCGGATCAGGACATGCCGCACGGTTCCCTTGCCGGTAAGCTCGTCATAAGCAGGCACCCGGTTCTTCTTCATATAAGAAAGTATGGTTTCCAGTATTTCTTCATTTTCCTTAACCCCCAGGGCGCACCTGGTATTGGCAATAATGGTATGGGTCCTGCCTGCATAAAATCCGGCTATGGGGCCACCTTCCTTATCCTCCCCCACAGGGTATTGCGCCTTATTCCTATAGCCAAAGGGAACGTCCATTCCCAGCACAGGTTCCATAATCCGGCCAACCAGCTCCGGTGCAAAACCGCCAATGCGGATAAGATTATTTTTAATCTTTGCCTCCTTGAACTGAAGCTGCTGCTGATAGTCCATTGCCTGTATCTGGCAGCCGCCGCACTGTCTGTGGAATTTACATTCCGGCTCCACACGAAAAGGAGAAGGTGCAAGCACCTTCTCTAATCTTCCATAGCCATAATTCTTTTTTACGCGGGTAATGCGGATCTGCGCCACATCACCGATAACCGTATCTTTTACAAAAAAGGGATACCCCTGGGCTTTTCCAATTCCCTCTCCCTCAGAGGACATATCCACAATCTCTACTTCTAAAAGCTGATTTTTTTCATAAATCATGACTTTCCACTTTCCTTCCACTTCTCCCTGGCAGCCAAACAGCGCCTGGGGAATACTTATTCCAGCCTTGTCCCCCGTAAGTTTGAGTCAAACAGCCGGTTAAAGCCCAGCCAGCCTGTTTCCGTAGTACCTTCCAGTATTTCCGTGAAGGTCTGGAGCTTGGCGTCTGTGTTGTCCGCAAAATTCAGCGCCAGCGCTTCCATGATAGCAGGTTTCTTGGGTGAACCGAACTCATATTCCCCATGATGGGCAAGGATACAGTGTTTTAGTTCGCTGGCAAGCAGTGCCGGGAAGCCTTCTATCTTACGGATTTTCTCCCCGATCATTTCTGTCCCGATTACAATATGCCCCAGGAACTGCCCTACCTCTGTATAATCATTTTGGGGAAAGGGGGAAATCTCCCTGGTTTTTCCCATATCATGGCAAATAGCAGCGGTAATCAGCAGGTCTTTGTTCAGCAAAGGGTATGCGCTGCAATAATATTCGCAGAGCCTTGTAACGCTGAGCGTATGCTGTAACAGCCCTCCCACAAACCCATGGTGGACTGTTTTGGCCGCTGAGGACTGTTTAAACGCGCTGATAAAAGCTTCATCCTCCACAAACAATGTGTGTAAAAGCTGTTTCAAATATTGGTTTTCTATTCTCTTGATGAACCCAAGCAGCTCCTGGTACATTTCTTCAATGTCAAATTTACTCACCGGCAGGTAATTGGCAGGTTCAAATTCCCCCTCCTGGCATTTCCTCACCCTTTTCACATTTACCTGCAAAGCCCCCTGGAAGCTGGTCACATCCCCGTAGACCTCTATGTAATCCAGCGCCTCAAACTCAGCAATTCCCGCATTGTTGGGATCCCAGATCTTGGCATCTATCACGCCTGTTTTGTCCTGTAATATCACATTTTCATAGGCTTTGCCGTTTTTAGTCACTGCCGCCTGTTTATATTTGCACAGATAGATATCAAACAGCCTGTCCCCTTCTTTATAATCCTTAATAAATTTCATACCGCTTCACCCTGTTTCCTTTCTTCCGGACGCTTTCCCTTACTCCAAAATCCCCAGCGTAACGTCCACTTCCATCTTTACATATTCTTCCGGCCCCTGGCGCATCAGGGTAATTTTAACTGCTTCCTCAGGTTTTAACTCCTTTAAGCTGTTCACCAGGTCCCCATAGGTCCTGATCTCCTTATCCCCTATACCGGTAAGGACATCCCCGCTTTGGATTCCCGCCAGCATGGCAGGGGAATCCATTTCTATTTCCGTAATATATGCGCCAAAAGGCACTCCCAGGTTTTCATTGGCTTCCAGGGAAACATCCATCCCGTGTGCCCCCAGGTATGCCTGGTCTTTTTCGTTGCTCATCCGTTCAATAACCTTCCGGAGTTCCGTAATCCCCAGGGCGGAAACCAGGTTTTTCATATCTTCGCTGTTATGGGAATTATCAATAACGCCAAGCACCTGGCCCTTGGTATTGACCAAAACCCCGGAGGCATCCCTGCTGCCATAGATATCCGTGCCAAGAAGCCTGTAGCTGGAATCGGTCATATTCAAAAGGCTGCTGGAAGTAAGGATGCCATAACAGACAGAGTTGGGAATGCCTGAAGGGCTTCCTATTGCGATTACCGGCCTGCCTATCATTGCGCTGCCGCTGGAACTTGCCCCAAGATCCGCCACCACCGCCTCTTCCACAGTATCGCTTTTCAGCGCCTCCAGCGGAACCCTGACGATCGCCAGCCTTGTATTGGCGTCCCTTTTCTTAAGCTCCGCCCTTGCCTGCTCCCCTGTGCCAAAAGCCACCATAATGCTTTCCGCATCTACAAGCTTTTCGTAATTTACCAGGATCAGAAGCTCCGTTTCCAGCTTCGCCACAATAATGCCCGAAGTCTGGTCCTTGCTCTCATAAGGGGCGTTGAACCAGTCCACGCCAGATACCGAGCCTGTCACCGTAACCAGGGATTTTCCGGCTGTTTCCGCCACCTCCGCCATCTGTTCATATATGGCAGTATAGTCATCCATATCCAGGCTAATGCCCGCAATCTCTTCCCTGATGCCCTCAATTGCCTGGGCAATCTGCTCTTCCGGCTCCACAGCCTCTTCCGGCGAAGGGGAGGGCTGCGGCTGCGCCTCTGCTTCTGCCTCTATCATCTCCGTATCGTCCGCAAACATATCCTCCGGCAGAATCTCCTCTGTCTCCGCCGGGAACTCAACGGGCGCAGGCTCCTCCTCGGGATAAAGCCAGTTGCTAAGGACGGGCTCCAAAATTAAAAATGTCAGGCAGGCCACCAGGGAAAAAATAACCGCCATTGCCGCCGTAAAAAGCGTCCTCCTAAGAAGTTTTTTCTTATTCACCGGGCGCTGTTTGATTTTTTCAGTTATAAAATCAGAGTCCTGTTTCTGCATTTTGCTTTCCGGTTCCATCTCCTGCATAAAAACACCGCTCTTTCCCACAAAAAATCCAATAAAGTAAAAATAATGGCACCATACACATTGACATTTATGTATGATACCATTATTCCATCGGCGTGACAGGATTCGAACCTGCGGCCTCTACGTCCCGAACGTAGCGCTCTACCAAGCTGAGCCACACGCCGCAATCTTACGACACCACTTATCATACATTTTTTGCCCGTAAATGTCAATATGCAATCTGATATAAATTTTTTTGCGGGCTTTGCCGCCAAGTGCAGAGCCCGCAAAAATAGTTGCTTCTTTCCTTTTTCCTTACAGGAGGAGATAAACCACTGTGATGATAAGCCCAAAGCAGAACAGCAAAAGCGCAAAGGACATACTCCTTCCTATGATCGTGCTGTCCTCAGACCACTCTTCGTGAATCATTGCGTACTTATGTTCATAATCCACATTTTTTGGGTGCTTTCTCCAAACTGTGGCGTTGGCAATCCCTTCCAGCCCGTTTACCAGCCGCCCCAGGGCATGGGTCAGGGGTGTCCCCTCCGCCAGCTCACAGGGAAGGCTGCTGTCTTTGTAAAGAGTCTTGCGCAGTGCCACCACCAGGAAATCCACCAGGCTGTCCAGCACCCGGCATACCACTCCCAGCCCGAAGGGCAGCGCCTTTTGCAGCACAGGGCGGTAAAAATAATCCTCCAAATCCAGGTATTTGTACCATCTGTTTACATAGACACTAATCCCCTGCTCCTTTTTCATCATCCACAGCCTTACCACAACCACATAAACCAGGGCTCCTATGAAAAGGGAAATTGCCGCCCCCTTTAAATTGGCCAGGGAAAACCAGGGAATATCCCCATTCCCTTCCGCCCCATGGAAAAAGCCCTGGCCCAAATCCGCCAGGGGAGCCATAACCTGCCCCGGGAAAAAACCCATCACCGGGAGCAGCGCCGCGCTTATCCCAAGGGCCGCCCCGCTGGCTTTATTCATATACCTGCCCTTTAAGGCGTCAAATTTCTCCTGAAGGGCAGGGTCATTATTTTTTTCAACAAACAGCACCACATACAGCTTTGCCATATAAGCCACTGTCAGCCCGCCGCTTGCCAGGAAAAGCCATTCTATCGCTTTCACTGCCCCCGGGGAAAAAATAAGGGGGACCGCCCCCTCCCTGGCCAGCTCCAGATACTCTACAATGCTTTCATGGATCAGGGTTTTGCTGATATAGCCGTTCCACAGGGGAACGCCCCCGATCCCCAGGGCACCCATAAGGAAAATCAATTGGAGCAGGGGCTTTTTTCTGCCGAACCCCCGTATATCATTCAGGTCCAGTTTATGCACATTCATAAAAACCACTCCTGCGGCCATAAAAAGCACCAGCTTAACCAGGGAATGGTTTACCATATGGAGAAGGCTCCCCCTTACCGCAAGAATATTTTCCTCCCCCAAAAGGCCACACATCCCCACGCCCACCAGAATAAACCCAATCTGCGAGACGGAAGAACAGGCAAGGGTGCCTTTTAAGTCCACGGAGAACAAAGCGCGGGCTGCCCCCACTACCATAGTGCAGGCCCCCAGGACCAGGACCAGCCCGCCCCAGATACTGTTTTCCAGGAAGAGATAGCAGGTAAGGGCTAATATGCCAAACATCCCCGCCTTGGTAAGGATTCCTGACAAAAGCGCAGAAGCCGGGGCCGGGGCAACCGGATGGGCCTTAGGGAGCCAGATATGAAGGGGAAAAGCCCCCGCCTTTGCCCCAAAACCAAAGAGCATACAGATTCCCGCTGCCCATACACGGTTCCTGGCAGAGGCAGCCCCCTCATGGGTGCCCCGGGCTATTTCCTGGTAAAACCCGGCCAGCCCCTGAAATTCCAATGTTCCCGCCACGCTGTATAGGAGGAAAATCCCCATCAGCATTACCAGGCCGCCAATCACCGCCACCGCCAGATAGGTTTCCGCCGCCCGCAGGGATGCTTTTTTTTCATCCTGGGCAACCCATACATAAGAGGCAAGGGACATGATCTCGAAAAAGATAAAAGTAGTATAGAAATCCGCGGATAAAAATACCCCCTCCGTTGCCCCAAGGGTAAGCAGCAGGAACAGATAATATCTGTTCCGGTTCCGGTAATGGGCAAAGTATTCCCGGGAAAAAAGCGTGCTCATAAACCACATAAAAGCCGCTATCCCGCCATAAAGCACCCGGAAACCGTCCAATGTAAAGTTAAGCCCCATGCCACACACAGCAGGTATCCCCACACGGATTTCCTCTCCCCCCATAGCAGCCCTGGCAAGAAAGAAAAGGAACAGGAAAAACTCTACCCCTGTGGCCCCGGCCGCCAAATAGTCCCTTGCCCTTTTATCCCTCCTGCCAGCCAGATACCCGGCGAAAGCGGACACCATTGGAAAAAACACGCCAAAGCAAAGCAATAAACCCATATCATATTCCCCCTAATAGATCCCTGCGGCCACATCGGCAAAAAATTTTACCACAGGCCCTGAATAAAGCCCGAACAATACGATAAACCCGGTAAACACAAACAGCGGGAGCAGCATCTTCCAGTTAGGGTCCCTGACCTGACCCAGCTCTTTGCTTCCAGCCTCCCCGGCCGGGAAAAAGCCCCGCACCACCACCGTCAGCATGTAGATGGCTGTCAGCAGCGCACTGGCCAAAAGACAGGCAATCCCCCCATAGGCAAGGCTGTTGCCGCTCTCCACCGCCGCAGAAGCCAGGTACCATTTACTCACAAAGCCAGCCAGCCCCGGAAAACCCATAAGGGCAAGGGCAGATACCGTAAACACGCCAAATACTGCGGGCATCCGCCACCCCAGTCCGTCCAGCTCATGGACATAATGGCGGTCCGCCTGATGCATAATGGCACCGGCACAAAAGAAAGCGCTGATTTTCATTACCGCATGAAAAACCAGATGGCAGAGAGCCCCAACCATCCCACCAGGGGTCATGATGGCCACACCGAAAAGAATATAAGACAGATTACTGACGGTGGAATAGGCAAGCCGCCGTTTTAAGTGTGTCTCCTTTACCGCCCGGCTGCAGCCATACACAATGGTAAACATCACAATCACCATTACCACATACTGCGCCCAGGTTCCCCTTAAAAATTCTGTGCCAAAGCTGTAATAGGTAAGCCGGATAATAGCAAAGGCCCCGGACTTCACCACCGCCACCGCATGGAGCAGGGCGGTAACCGGCGTAGGCGCAACCCCCGCCTGGGGAAGCCAGGAGTTAAAAGGGCACACAGCCGCCTTTACCCCGAATCCCATAAAGGCAATCACATAAACCAAAAGCAGCACATTGCCCCGCTCCCCCACCTTGGAAAGATCCAGCGTCCCCCCTAACACAAACTCTGTGGCCGCCCCGTATATGATCACGAAAATCAGCCCGATAAAGGCAAAAGCCGCCCCTCCCAGGGAATAATACAGATATTTCCGGCTGGCAAGAATGGCTTCCCTGGTCAGGGTATGCATCACCAGGGGAACCGTAACCAGTGTAAGCAGTTCGTAAAAGAAATACATGGTCAGCAGGTTCGCTGCAAGGGAAATCCCCAGGGCCACCCCGTAGGTCATAGTGTAAAACATGAAGAACATTCTTTCATGCTCCTCCCTGGCCATATACTCAAAGGCGTACAAAGTGGCAAAGGGCCACAGGGCGGAAACCAGGCCTGCGAAGATCATGCCCAGGCCGTCCACTTTAAAGCTGATGGAAAGATTTCCTGTAAAATTTGCCAGGGTAAAAATGCTCTCCGACCTGTGCATCAGCAAATACCACACTAAAATGCTGTTGATAATTACTGCAGCTTCCAGAAAAATTTCCATATAACTGCGCCTTTTAAAGGGAACCAGAAAAACTGCCGCGCCTGCCAGCACAGGAATCAAAATTACCAATAATATCATAACTGTTTCCCCCTTCTAAATAATTTTCTCTATGATCCGGGACAGGTAATCCACAACAGGCCCTGGGAACAGCCCTGCCACCACAGACAGCAAAGTAAGGACAAATATAGGGATCCTCATAAGAAGGGAAGGCTCTTTCTTCTCCCATCCCCCCGGGCAGGCATCCTCCCCCGGGAAAAATCCCAAAACCACTACCGGCAGAAGATATCCTGCTGTAAGCAGGGCACTTACCAAAAGGACCACCGGCCCAATCCAGCTAAACCAGGAAATGCCGGCCCCCAACGCCCCCACCGCCAGATACCATTTGCTAACAAAGCCGCCCATAGGCGGAATACCGATAAGCCCCAGGGAGGCAATGGTATAGCACCATATGGTAGCGGGCATTTCCTTCCCAATCCCCCGAAGCTCCTCCACCCGGGTCTTCCCTGTCCTGAAAATAATCCCCCCGGCGCACAAAAATAAAGCCGCCTTAATAAAACTATGGCAGAGCACATGCAGCAGGCTCCCTGTCACGGCCTCCTTATCCATCACCGAAAGGCCAAATAAAATATAGGAAAGCTGGCTCACCGTAGAATATGCCAGCCGCTTTTTCAGCACCGGTTCCCTGTAGGCAAGCATAGATCCCATAAAGACCGTGGCCAGGGTAAGGGACATCCATGCATACTGCACCCAGGAGCCTCCCAAAAAGGAAACTCCAAATATATAATATACCACCCTCACCACCGCCAGCACCCCTGCCTTTACAATCACAGCGGAAAGCACCGCCGACGCAGGCGCAGGCGCTACCGGATGGGCGGTGGGCAGCCAGGCGTGCATGGGAAACATGCCCGCTTTCACCCCAAAGCCAATGAGCATGGCAAAGGCAATCCCCAGAAGGAGCCCGTTATACTTTGCCGCCATTTCCGCGCTGATCACACCCCCGGGGCTAAAGGTTAAGGTATTGCCGTACCTTTCAATAAAATACAGGCCGAACAATGCCGAATAAGCGCCGCTGAGGGAATAAAATAAATATTTCAGCCCTGCCATCACCGCTTCCCTGCCGCCCTTATGGAGTACCAGGGGCAGGGAGGCCAGGGTAAGGGCTTCAAAAAACATATAAAAGGTTATCAGGTTCCCAGCAAAGCACAGGGCTATCAATACCCCGAACACGATCAGGTAATATCCGTAATACCGTTTTTCATTCTGTTCATGCTCCATGTATGAAAAGGAAAAGAAACCTGCGCAAAGGAAAACAATTACCGTCATTACGGAAAACACCACACTAACCCCATCCACCTTAAACATCACAGGAAGCCGTTCTGTAAGGTTAAACAGCGTCAGCATCCCTCCCTGCCCAAGGCAGAGGGCAAGAACCACCAGCGCCGACGCCCCCGCCAAAGCGGCCGCAGTAAACAGCAGGAGGCTTTTTCTGTTTTTTAGCCCCCTAAATACCAGGAGAAACAGGCCTGTAAGGACAGGAAAACAAATAGCATATAGCATATAATACATAATGGACCCCCTTAAGAGAACATGGCAAGCCCCTGGCCGATCAGGTCAACCACAGGCTGGGAGCTTACGCCCAAAAACACGTTCAGGATGATAAAAAGAACCAGTGTCACTGCATACATTCTCATATTTTTAAAGGTAATACTTTCGTATTTCAGATCTTCCACAGGCGTATAAATCCGGATAACCGTCTTCATAAAGTAAATTGCATTCAAGATGGTGCTGATTCCCAGGACAATCAGCGCCGGAAGCATCTTTATCTCATTCTGCACCGCTGCCTGGGCAAACAAAAGCTTGCTTACAAAGCCGGAAAACATGGGGACGCCTACCATAGACAGGGAGCCTACCGTAAAGGCAACGCCCGCCCACTTATTCCGGAAAGCGGCCCCTGTAAGGTCAATAAACTTCCTGCTGCCCCCGGATACATCCGTAAGCCCAATAGCCGCAATAAAAAGCAGCGATTTGGTGGCTGCGTGGGAAAGGATATGGAATACGCTGGCTTCCATCCCCGCCTTGGTCCCCATCCCTATGCCCATATAAATATAGCCAATCTGGGCCACAGAGGAAAAGGAGATCATCCGCCTTACATCATTTTCCCTGATGGCGCTTAAGGAGCCGAAAATCATCCCCATAAGGCCGAAAACGAACAGAATATTAATGATCTTGCTTTCATTGAAAACTTCCGTCCCAATTACCCTGTAAATAATCTTAATCAGCAGAAATATGTATCCTTTGGATACCAGGCTGGATAAAATGGCCGCAGAGGATACAGTGGAATAGCCATAAGCATCTGTAAGCCACCCGTGGAAAGGAAACAGGGCGCTTTTAATGGCAAGCCCCACGCTCATCAGGGCAATGGTCACCAGCAGAGGGATGTGGTACTCCCCTGTAACGGAAAGGATCCCCACCTGCTCCCTGATATTTCCCATCAGCAGATGCCCCGTAAGGTCATAAAGCATACAGATTCCCAGCAGCAGGAGCCCTGAGCCTAAAAGGCTCATGATCATATACCTGGCGGAAGCTTTAATTGTCCTGCCGTTTTGCCTGATCATGATCAGGCCGCAGGCTGCAATGGTGTTGATTTCAACAAAAACATAAGCAGTAAACAAGTCATTGGTATATACCAGGGCCAGCAGGGAAGAAAGCAGCAGGTCCGAAAGCACATAGTAAAGATAAGTCTTCCCTTCCTCCAGCTCGTCCGCCAGTTTTTTCCTGCCGCCCTCTAACGAAAGCAGCATGATAACGCAGAAAAAGAACGCTGTAAACGCTTCCAGTGCGCCCACACGGATTTCATTTCCCCAGGGTGCGGGAAATTTGCCCATCACATAAACATATGAAGCCCCTGTGGCCAAAACATATCCCAGGGTATATATGCTTAAAAACGCCACGGCCACCACCAGCAGGATATTCACCCACCTGGCCGCTTTTCTTTTCAGCCCGGAACTGATGATCCCCGCAAACAGGCACAAAAGAATGGAAATTGCGGGAAAGTTCTGTACAGTTTCCATTTACAGTTCCTCCTTCAGCAGCTGGACATTTATTTCATCCAAATCCAGCGTATGGTAACGGCGGTACAGACGTATGGTAATGGAGAGCATAAGCGCACTCACTGACACAGACACCACGATCCCGGTGAGCACCAGCCCGCTGGGAATGGGATTGATATAGGCCTCCATGCTCTGTACCCCGTCCACAACAATAGGCGCAACCCGCCCCTCAATATATCCCTTCTCCGCCAGGAACAGATAAACCGCCGTATCCATAATATTAAGGCCTATAATCTTTTTGATCAGGTTACTTTGCAGGAGCAGGTTCCCAAAACCGATCCCAAAGAGAATCATTGCCACTGCTTCCCCATAATTGGAAAAAAGATTTGCCCCCATTTTACAGCCCCCCTCTCCGAAACAGGGCATAAAAGGCGTACATGGTACAGGCCACCTCCAGCCCCACACAGATATCAATGGGCAGGATAATGCCGCCGCTTAATATATGCCCCGGCAGCCCTAAGGGTATATGGTTGTCCACCCCATTAGCCCCTGTAATATAAAAATAGGAACCAATGATACCATACATGCAAAGAGCCGTAATTTTCGCCACTTTATAAATATGTTCATTAAAAAACTTCTGGGTCTTCTTAAAGCCAAAGGCACTCACATACAAAATCAGCCCCGCCCCTAAAATCGCCCCGCCGGAAAAACCGCCGCCGGGAGATAAATGCCCGTTCAAAATAACATAAATCCCGAAAATAAAAATGATGGGGCACAGGGCAAATGCTGTCCCCTGCAAAATCATGTCATTTTTCGGTTCAAAACGCCTGTCGTTTTTTACTTCCTGCTTCTTTAATATGGCATCGTCCACCATAAGGAGGATCATCACGCAGCAGGTGGCGATAAACAAAACATTGGTTTCCCCAAAAGTATCGAACGCCCTGTAAGTAAGGATCATGCCCGACACAATGTTCAGAGCCCCCGTTTCCTGGAGCCCCTTTTCTATATATCTCTGGGATACCACATTATTGTCAGGGTTGGCATAATTTCCCGTCCTTGGAAGATAGGAAACCGTATACAGTAAAAGCCCTGTTAAAATGATGCAGAATAAAATAGCGGATACCACATACACCTTCCGGAACGCCCTGATCCCTTTATTATTTTCCACATCAAAAACCTTATCCCGGATCATCTGCTTTTCCGTCATCCGCTCCAGGATGGTTGCCTTTGGTATTTCCCTTTCCTTCTGGGGCAGCATTTCCACCTCCCCCAGATAAGGGTCCTTTTGCCCCGAAAGCCACCGGAAAAAGTGGAACGCCACTGTTTTTTCATACTCTTTCTGAGGTTTAAGCTTGCTCATCGCATGACGCCTCCTTCTGTCCGCCGCCGGAAGCCTCCGGTATCCCCTCCGTCAGCCCTGCCCTCTCATCCTTCCCCCTTTCAATCTGGATGGCGTGGATTTTCTTCAACGTGGCAAAAAACAGGATACTGGTAACTCCCGCCCCTACCGCCGCCTCGGTAATCGCCAGGTCCGGGGACTGCAGGCAGACCCAGATTACAGACATAACCAGGGAGTAAGACATGTAAATTAAAATGGAATTTAACAGATTTTTTGAAAAACTCACAGATATGGCGCATACAACCAAAAATACCATAAGTATCATCTGAAAAAGCTTCATGGTTCCTCCCCCCCTGCCAGGTCCGGCAGCTCATCGCAATGTTCCTTAAAATTGTCGTTGGTTGTAACCTCCAGCCTTGCCAGAAGGTGGGAGGAAACAGGGGACGCAATCCACAAAAAAACCACGATCAGCATCATTTTCAGGGTAGTGAAATTAAATCCCGTCAAGACCATAAGCCCCACCAGGGAAAAGCTGATGCCAAGGGTATCCCCCATAGCCGCCGCATGCATCCTGTTTAACACATACTTCAAATGAAAAATACCATACAATTCAATTACAAAAATGATCAGGCCGCCCAGCAGGAGCAGCGCCCCGGCAATCAGCCTGGCCCATCCCAGCACTTCCATCACAGTCACCTCCTATTTCCAGTCCTTCCTTTATTCCATTTTCTTTTGGGGCACTCTCCCCGCCCTCCTGCCTGGCCTCCGCATATACCCCCATGTACACCTTGGTAATAATGGTAACTGCCAGGAAGCTTACCATCGCGTAAATCAGGCAGATGTCGATCAGAAACCCTTCCTCCAGCAACAGGGAGAGCACTGCGATCATGACCATGACCATAGTGCCCATCATGTTCACCGCCACAATACGGTCCGCAATGCGGGGTCCCCTTACTGCAAGGTAAAGGCAGGCAAACAGCATAACCGCCAAAATGACCAGTACCCCTATGTACATTCCATGGGATACCTTTAAAAGAGCAGTCATATTTTCTTTTATCTGCATTGTTACTTTTCCGTCCCTTCCATCTTTCTGAGCATTGTTACAAATATGGAGCTGTTGATCCCTTCTGCCAGGCTCTTGTCCAGGCAGTGCACCACATATTCGTCTTCCTCCAAAGATACAGTAATGGTTCCCGGCGTCAGCGTAATAGAATTGGCAAGCAGTATCCTTGCAGGGGTTGTCCGCAGGTCTGTTTTAAACCGTACCACTGCAGGCTCGATTTCATACCTGGAGGACATGATCATTTTTATTACTGCAAAATTCGCCTTAATTATCTCCTTTACCAGCACAAACACGTAATGCAGGATCTGGAAGAGCTTTTGGCCCACCACCAAATCCGTGTGGGGGCTGTAATCCAGGAACTTACAGATAAACCAGTACATCACCCCTGCTACCGCCAGCCCAAAAAGGGCAATCTCCCAAGTAAACTGTCCGTTAAATATTATCCATATCAGAAAAAATATCAAATACATACCTTTCCTCTTTTCTCAACCAGCGGCCCCATCCTGCCGCCTGGGGCCAGATACCCCGCGCACATGAAAGCAGGTGAGGCTTATGCCAGCACCTGCTTGATATTTTCTTCCAGCTCATTTTTTGATACGGCTCCAACTACTGTTTTTACCGCTTTCCCATCCTTGAAGAAGATAAAGGTGGGGATAGACATAATCCTAAATTCCTGGGACAGTTTCGGATTTTCATCCGTATTGCACTTGCCCACTTTGCACTTACCCTGGTAGCTTTCCGCCAGTTGGGCAACCACTGGCGCCATCATCTTACAGGGGCCGCACCAGTCCGCGTAAAAGTCCACCAAAACCGGCATACTGCTCCCCTTAACCTCCGCTTCAAAATTGCTGTCTGTGATTTTCAATTCCATTTTACTTCTCCTTTCTCAATTCTTTGCCTGAATTATCCAACATATTGATATAATACTATTATTATAGTATTTGCTTCCTTTTAATGATATATTTATAAATCGGGTTTCCCTTTGACGAAAATTTTTCTTCATATTCCGTCATTATGTTCCCTTCCGCCATCTCACTGTCCCGGTGCAGGTCCCTGGTGACCTTAACTGCCTCCCAGCCTGCCGGGGAAAGCTCCCCCAGGGCAAAATCAAATAACTCCCTGTTGTCCGTCTTAAATTCCAAAACCCCGTCTTTTTTTAAAAACCCCTGGTATCTTCCCAGAAATTCCCGGGATGGCAGCCGCCTTTTCCCATGGCGCTCCTTGGGCCAGGGATCGGAAAAATTCAGGTAGATCCTGTCTATCTCCTCTTCACCAAAAACTTCCCCAATCTCCTCCGCATCCATGCGGATAAATAAAAGGTTGGAAAGGGGAGCCTCCTCCATCCTCTGGAGCGCCCTTATCAGCACGCTGGAATATTTTTCAATGCCGATGTAATTGACTTCCTGGTTTCTCAGTGCCAGCTCATGGAGGAATTTACCTTTTCCCATGCCAATCTCTATACGGATGGGATTTCCGTTCCCAAAAACCGCATCCCATTTTCCCTTTGCGCTTTCCGGCTCCTTAACCACCAAAGGGCTGCCCTCCACTGCCTCCCTGGCCCCTTTGACATTCTTAAGCCTCATTCCCATCCCTCCCACTATGGCGGCCCTGCCTTAGGGGGCAGCCAGGATTTTCATATGGCATTTATTTTACACCTTTTCCCTCTTAATGAAAAGTAAAAAATATGCTAAAATTATGGATGAAAAAATAAGATTCTGAAGAATATTGTTTTGCGCCTTGCCAACGGTTACTATAACAGGTAAACTTATATTTAATTATCATAATTGGAAACCATAAGAGTATCATAAATATAGAAAAGGAGCCCCCATGAAATATCAGGCCATCAGGCGGATTGCTGTGAGATTGCTGCCCGCATTGTTATTTGCATATATTTTTGTTAACACAAGTATAGGTGTTTATGCCGCCCCGGAGGGGGAAACAGACTACGCTGCCCTGGCAGAAGAGAGAAAACAGCTTCCAATCCAGAGCAACCAGACGGAAAACTGGCCGGAAGGCCCGGAAATCGGTGCCCAGTCCGCAATTTTGCTGGAAGCAAATACCGGCGTTGTTCTCTATGCGAAAAATATTTATGAAAAAGCCTATCCTGCCAGCACCACCAAGCTTCTGACCTGCCTTCTTGCCGCAGAGAATTCCCAGAAAAATGAAATGGTCAGGTTTACCCAAAACGCCGTTTTCAGCATTGAGCCGGGAAGCTCCAACATCGGTATTGACGCCGGGGAAGCCATGCCCATGGAAGAATGCCTCTATGGGATTTTATCAGCCTCCGCCAATGAAGTCGCCAATGCCGTGGCAGAACACGTGGCCGGAAGCATGGAAGCCTTTGCAGGCATGATGAACGAAAAGGCTTCAGAGCTTGGATGCCGGAATTCCCACTTCGTCAATGCCCATGGGCTCCACAGCGAAGAGCACTATACCTGTGCCTACGACCTTGCCATTATCGCCAAAGCGTTTTTCCAAAACGAGCTGCTCTCTAAAATCGGCAATACCTCTTACCATCACTTTGAGCCTACCGACACCCAGCCGGACGACATTATCATCAGGAATAAACACCGGCTGGTCAGCGGCGAAATCCCCTATGAAGGGATCAAAGGGGGGAAAACCGGCTATACCTCCCAGGCAAGGCAGACCCTGGTCACCTGTGCAGAACAAAACGGCATGAAATTAATCTGCGTGGTCATGAAGGAAGAGTCCCCTGAACAGTTCTATGATACCGTCAAGCTCTTTGACTATGGGTTCACCAACTTCGCAGCCGTGAAAGTAGCGGAAAATGAAACCAATTATTCCATCCAGAACTCCAACTTTTTTAATACATCCAGCGATGTGTTCGGTAATTCCAAGCCTATCCTCACCCTGAATCCGGACAGCTACCTGATCATGCCCAAGGTGGCTCTCTTTAAGGAGCTGGATTCCACTATTTCCTATGACACGGAAAATGAAAACGAGGTGGCGGTCATTGACTATTATTACCACAACGTCTATCTGGGGACCGCAACAGTGGATTTGGTGAAAGATTTGCCTGCCCCCTATGATTTTACCCACATAGGCGAGAGCGCCAAGGCTCCCCAGGAAGCAGAGCCTTATGTGGTCATTATCAACGTGAAAACAACACTGGCCATAATATCCGCCGCCGCACTGATTTTGATTGCCGGCTTTGTGGCCCATTCCATTATGTGCAGCTACAGCTTCCTCAGCGCCAAAAGCGGCGAAAGCCTGGCAAAAAGGCGCAGGAAGCTGAGAAAAAGAAGCCGGAAGGAGGAACCCGACTTTTCCTCCTCCCGGTATGATACCTATAACCCTTAAGCGCCCCCCTGCCTTTGGGGCGGCTGGGGATGCTTTGGGTTGCCCCTCTTTTGGAGGATCTTCCTGCTCTCCTCCTCTGTTATGAATTTGGAGGTCTTTACCACATAGACCATATCGTTCTCAGACCTCCGTATCCTGATTTTTGACTTCATGTACCCATGGACCGGGCAGAAGGAAACGCTGTAATAGTGTTTTCCATTAGAAGAAAACCAGCGGATCTTCTTCCGCAGGTTTTTGTGGCACAGGTAACATTTCGTGCTGATAACCTCCCGGTCTTCCAGTGCTTTTTGCTTGTCCGGAAATTCCCTGGAAATATACTTCATATAATCGTGAAACATCACATGCACTTCCTCCTGCCTGCAGGAAGGGAGCACATAAGTGTCGATGGAATAGTTCACCAGCACCGCTTCCGGAAGCCTGGCAAACACCTTTGCCGTATAATAGGCATCGCTGAAAGCCCTGTGGAAGGGAATATCCTTCTCAATCCTTAAAAAATCTATGGCATATTCCAGGCTCCGCCTCAGCTTGCTGTCCTCATAGGCAATGGCAAACAGCTTCTGGACATCCAGGAACCTTATAGGCGCATGGCTTAAAGGCTCCATGTGGTAGTAACGCATATTCCTCTGCATTTCATACAGGTCCAGCGGCCCCCAGGTGCAGTAAATAAAACCCTCCCCGCACCAGTTGAGGAATTCCTTTATGACCTCCGTAAAGGGCCTGCCCTTTTCCAGGTCCTTCATATGCAGATGAATCAGGCTGCCGGTTATTTTATGCATCTGATGATACACCCCGGGCTTTACAAGCTGATTATACTCCTTTGTGATCTCCCTGAGGCTGTTTAACTTCACAGCGCCAATGTCAATGATCTCGAAAGGAATTTCCCTTGCCTCCGGCTCCTTCCCGTTATTGCTCTGGTTCCACTCAAAATCAAGCACTACATAATCCATTCTACACGTCCCTCATTTTCAGTAAAGCTACTATCAGGTAATGTATTTGATATCATATCATATTCTCCCAAATTATACAAATAAACTATTCCTTACAAGCAGCAGGCACACTGCCAATATTTGACTCCCCTGCTATTACGTGTTACCATATTAACCAGACCAAAAATCAAATCATATATGAGGTGCTACATGGAGAAAGGAAAATGGAAAAAATTTTTATCTTACTATCAGCCTTACAGAAAAATATTTGCCGCTGATATGTTTTTCGCCTGCCTTGGGGCTGCCGTTACCCTGGTGATCCCCCTGATCATCCGGTATATCACCAGCGATGTGATCTACAGGGAACCGTCGGATTCCCTGCAAACAGTCATGGCGCTTACCGGGGCTATGGTATTGCTGATCATCCTTGAATGCTACTGCAATTATTTTATTGCCTATTACGGGCATATCATGGGAGCAAAAATGGAATACAATATGCGGAATGAAATTTTTGCCCACTACCAGAAGCTGTCTTTCCGTTTTTTTGACAACCAGAAGGTAGGCCAGCTTATGAGCCGTGTTACCAACGACCTGTTTGAAATCAGCGAACTGTTCCATCACGGGCCTGAGGATATTGTCATCTCCGTTATTAAGCTCATCGGCTCCTTTTCTATCCTCCTTTCCATCAACTGGAGGCTGGCGCTGGTTGCCTTTGGGGTGGTACCTGTTATGTTGGCCTATGCCTTTTATTTTAATGTGCGCATGAAACGGGCCTTTGTGAAAAACCGGGCAAGAATTGCAGATATCAATGCACAGATTGAAGACAACCTCTCAGGCATCAGGGTAGTAAAATCCTTTGCCAATGAGGAGATGGAAATGGGCAAATTTAAAGTGGGAAATGACCGCTTTGTGGAGAGCAAAAGGGAAAGCTACCGGTATATGGGCCTGTACCATTCCGGCCTGGGGGCTTTCACCACCTTTATCAGTGTAGCCGTAATAGCGGTGGGGGCTGTGTTTATCACCGCAGGCATGATCTCCATTACCGACCTGATCACCTTCCTGCTCTATATCAATAACTTTACGGAACCCATCAAAAAGCTGATTAATTTTACGGAACAGTTCCAGAACGGCGCCTCCGGTTACTCAAGGTTTCTGGAGATTTTAAGCATAAACCCGGATATTACAGACATGCCGGGCGCCAAAGAGCTGGCAGCGGCAAAGGGGGACATTATCTTTAAGGATGTTTCTTTCCATTATGAGGAACACTCTGAAACCGTCCTCTCCCACTTAAACCTTCACGTAAAGGAAGGGGAATATATTGCACTGGTGGGAACTTCAGGGGTTGGAAAATCTACCCTGTGCAGCCTGATCCCCAGATTTTATGATGTGTCCTCCGGGTGCATTTTAATTGACGGTACAGACATCCGGGATTACACCCTGAAAAGCCTGCGGGGCAATATCGGCATAGTCCAGCAGGATGTGTACCTCTTTACAGGGAGCGTTATGGACAACATCCGTTACGGGCGGCCGGATGCATCGGATGCGGAAATCGTTGCCGCCGCCCAGAACGCCAATGCCCATGAATTTATTATGAACCTCCCCGAAGGGTATGAAACCAATATCGGCCAAAGGGGCATCAAGCTCTCCGGCGGCCAGAAGCAAAGGCTGTCCATCGCCAGGGTATTCCTGAAAAACCCGCCTATCCTCATCTTTGATGAGGCAACCTCAGCCCTTGACAATGAAAGCGAAAAGGTCGTACAGGAATCTTTGGAAAAACTGGCAAAGAACCGTACCACCTTTGTGATTGCCCACAGGCTTTCCACCATCCGCAATGCGGAAAAAATACTGGTGCTTTCAGAAAACGGCATCGCGGAAAGCGGCAGCCACCAAGAGCTGCTGGCAAAAGGCGGCATTTATGCAGAGCTTTACAATATGCAATTTAAAACCAGGTAATTTAATCTATCCGTCTGACCACATCACCCTTGGCGAACTCCTTGTCGGCAGAGGTGATGACCAGGCTTTCCCCATCCAGGGAAGGGGATTCGATTGCTGCCCAATCACGGTTCTCATCCCGTACCCTTACCGTTACCTCTTCCACATAGTATTCCCTCCCAAGGATCCCTTCCCGTTCCCTCAGAACATACACAAACTCCCTGTTATCCAATCTATGGACCGCTTCCGGGGATATACAGTACCCATACTTTTCCCCTCTCTCAGAATGGGTCAGCTTTCCTGAAAGCCCCGGCACTCCCATCCCCTCCGGAAGGGGGATAAATGTCTCAAAGCTGCCCGGCATGGACTGGCTTTCCGAAAAATATTCTATGGTAGTTTCCATCTCATTCCTGCTGCCATCCAGCGTAATGGAAACCTCATCCCCAAACCCTATGTACTTTTTCTGTTCCTTATCAATGAGTACTTTCAGCTGGCAGGGGATGCTGTCGTCTGTCATCAGGATCGCTGCTGAATCCGGCACCCGGCTCCCGGCCTCCACATAGATATCAGTAATCATGCCTGCCGCTTCTGCCGTCACATTTCCCTGGGTGTTTAAAACCTTCTGATAAACTGACAGGTCCCCCCGCAGGCTGGTTATTTCCGTCTGGGTAACAGACAGGGTGGCGTCAGAGTTTTCCGGGAACTGAATATCCTCAAGGTTCCGCTGGATTTCTTTCATCGCGCTGTCACGTTCCCGCATGGCGTCCGCTTCCCCATAAGCGGCGCTTTGCAGTTCATCCAAAATGGCCTGCCGTTCTTCTTCGGTTAACCCCTCTTCCTCTAAATCTTCCATCCTCCTGGCGTACACATCCGCCGCCCGCCCGATATCTGTGTTTTTCTCTCTGGCCGTAGTGTCATAATCTTCCCTTGCCCTGGCTTCCTCTAATTCTTTTTTCTGCCTGGCAAGCTCCTGGTTTTCCAGGATGGAATTTACCTGTAGCTGAAGCTTATCAATTTCTGTCTGCTTATCCTTCATAAGCTCCCTTAAATCATCCAGGTTAATCCGGAAAAGCACATCCCCTTCCTCCACCCTGTCGCCCACATGGACAAGCAGCTCCTCCACCCGGAGCCCCCCAAGGGCAGTAACTGCTTTTTTCCCCCCTTCCACCACGATACCGTCCGCTTCTACAATATGTTCAATATATTTTTCCTCCGGTTTTGAGGTACTTACCACAGGAAGCTTTGTAGTATAGAAGCTTTTTGATATCACTGTGCAGAGCCACATAAATCCCAGGAAAAGGACAAATCCCACAACAATCTTTTTCTGCATTCCATTCAACCCCTATTCTTTTTCCATTATTCTTTCAGGCCGGAATAAATGATTCCCTGCTCCAGGTAATCCTGCCCCATGACAAATACAAAAGCTGCGGGTATCAGAGTAATCAGCGAGGCGCAGAAAGCATAGCCTGCCTGTACCCAGGTAATCTCCGGCAGGTACAAAGATAACGGCCAAAGCGCTTTGTCGTCCAAAAAGGCCATAGGCTGTTCCATCATATTCCAGTATTCCAAAAATCCCAGCACCATGGCAGACAAGATGCCGCTTTTCCCCAGGGGAAGCCCCATGCGGAAAAAGACCGTAATCTCTGCCGCGCCGTCCACCCTTGCCGCCTCAAAGAGCTGCCCCGGAATGCACCGGAAGCCCCCATAGGTTAAAAAAATCGGGAACGTAGAAAATATGGCGGGCAGGACCACCGCCTGCTGGGTATTCAGCAGTGACAGCCTGTTAAGTACCAGGTAGCTGGAAAGCATGGTCACCTGGAAAGGCAAAAGCATCAGTACCACATACAGCGCAAACAGCAGTTTTCCTGCCCGTACTTTGTACACCGCAAAGGCCCAAGCAGCCGGGACACCCACAAGAAGCTGGCCTGCCAGAATGCATGACACCATTTTCATGGAGTTCCAAAACAGCACAAAAAACTGGGGCGTTAGGAACAGCAGCTTTCCATAATTATCAAAGGAGGGAAAATCCGGCACCAGTTTCCATCTGATAAATTCTGTCCCCTCCATAAAAACCGGGCCCAGATAATCTTTCAGCTCATATCTGTCCATCACAGACCCGGTAATTAAAACCATTACCGGAAGCGCCACAAATATCCCCGGGAGTATCAATGCAGTTATGACCAATGTTTTTTGAATACCTGTTAACAATCCGGACTTCATAAATTTTCCCATTTCTTTAAACTTCTTTATCCCACACCTTCTGCAGCCCCAGAATCACAGCAAACAAAAAGCCCCCTGTGCATACCGCTGCTGCCGCCATTTTATCAAATTCCAGATTCACAAACCAATTATTGAAAGTATGCTGCAGCAGGTAAATGCTCTTATGGGGATATGCCCCCGCCACCAGATAAGCCTCCCTGTAAATCTTAAATGAATTTAAAAAAGACAGGATCACAATGGTGTAAAGGGTTCCCTTTAAGTTGGGGAGGATGATGTAAATGACCCGCCTAAGCCCCCCTGCCCCATCCACCTTTGACGCCTCTATCAGTTCTTCCGGGATACTTAATATACCCGCAAGCCAGAGAACCACCGTATAGCCGGTATTTTTCCAGATATAACTAAACACCAAAACCCAAAAGGCAGCTTCTGTCCCCAGATAATCATTATGTATCTCCCCCCAGGCACATGTCCACTCCCCGATTTTGGAAAGAAACAGGTTTAAAAACCCCTGTTTGTAAAAAAACATTTTCCAGACCATGACAATGGTTGCCGTAGGCATAGCCAAAGGAAACAGATAAACAGATTTGACCAGCCCGGCATTCTTTAGCCTGCCCAAAGGGAAGGCAACCAGAAACCCTATCAGTACCAGAAGGGGAATACACACAAGGGTAAAACGGATGGTATTGGAAAGGGCTACCAAAAACGCCTGGTTTTGAAATATCGTTTTGTAATTATCCACGCCCGTATATTTTCCCGTGACTGCCGTTGTGAAAGACCTTTTAAACACGTCCATAAAAGGGGCAAGCACAAACAGGGCCACGCCTGCCAGGCTGGGTGCCATAAATATAAAAAATGCCCTTCTGTCTTTTCTCTTCTTCAAACCCATGCCTCCTATTCCACTCTGCCATAACTGCCTTCACGGTTCCTTTACCGCAGAGCCATTTACGGCCGCAAAAATCTTGCGTCCGCAAATGCTCTGGGCAGCCTGGCTGCCTTCCTGCATGTTTATTCAGACATGTAAATAGAAACTCTCTGTTCTATGGCATCCACTGCCTCCTCCAGGCTCTGCTTTCCCTGGATATAGCTGGTGCCTTCATTATAAACCGCTTCCTCCAGTACCTGGTCTGGCACATAAGGTACCCTGACCTGTTTCAGCCATTTTTCCGTCATCTCCTTCTGCCCGTCGCTGAACCAGTAGATATCAAAAGAAATAAAATCACCCTCCGGGCTGCCTGTGCTCATATAGCTATAAATCCCTTCTGCGCTTAAGTATTTCTCATCTATGGTAAAGAGCGCCTCAAGGCCGCCCTGTGTTACTGTAAACCCTTTAAACAGGGAAGACTGGTTACTCTTTCCGAACAGCGTTTTAATCATTTCCTTTGCCGCATCCATCTGCGTGGAGGCAGCATTGATGCCTACCAGTGTTTTGGGCACAAATACATCTTTGCTATGGCCGTTTAACGGCTTAAACGCATGGTCTTCAAATCCCTTTACTTTATTGATGGAAAACAATTCCGTAATCTGGGTTCTGTAAGAGGCCGAGCCGCACTGGACCGGAATGCCCTCCCCGATAATGGCATACCATCCTATACTGCCAAGGAAATCGGAATCTTCCAGCTCCACGCCGTAATATTCCATGATATTTTCACTTCTTTTCCTGTAACCGTCGATAAATTCCTCTTCCAGGCCGTCCATCTGGGCGTCATAAATCCTTTTCGTCTGCTGCAGGAAATCACTGATCCTTTCCTTATTGATCCCTCCTGTCTCCGTTTTCCATTCCGGGGCTGATACCATGGCAAACAGGCGCATGATCCCCTTTTCCGAACAGATTTGGAGAATATCACTTCCGGGATTTTCCTTCCTGAGCCGCTCCACCAGCTCCGCCAGGCTTTCCAAATCTTCCACGCCGGAGAGATCCCCTTCTTTCCCGCTTATCAGGGGAAGCATGATTTCACAGGGCAGCATGTAAACTTTCCCGTCCTTCCGGAAGGCTTCTATAATATTGTCAAAGGGTTTACTCTCTGCATCCATTTCATTGATGCACTCTGTCAAATCCAATAACATCCCTTTGTCAATATAGGAACCGGCAGGCATACCGTCCAGGACCAGTACATCCGGCCCCTGCCCTGCCATAATCTGGGTATTCAACTTTTTCAGTGCATCCTCCCTGGTAACAGAGCTTTCCTCTCCCATGCCAACCTCATATTCCACATATATCCCAGGATTATTTGACTGGAAGAGCGTAACTGCCTGGCGTATAGTATCGCTGTCCTCTAAGCTGTAAAGTTTCAGCCGCTCATTAGGCACTGTGGGAATATCCGGGTTGTAAGTAAAGCGCACCAACTGTTGCCCGGTGAGCAGTGCCAGGAATTCATTATCCGCAAGCGCAGCCATGCCGAAAAAAATGTAAGCCGGATTGCCAAAAATGGACAGGTTTGCGTCTATCACCTGTTCCATGGCTCCCCCTCCGATCACATGGCGGTGCAGCCCCTTATCCCCTGCAAGATAGAGCACATTCTCTTCTCCCGGGAAAAAGAACATGGTATAGCAGTCAACGGTGCTGTAGTTCCTGTTTTTATAATTTTCATTTACAAAATCTACTAATACCTCATCTGCCACATATTCTTTCTTTTCTATATCATACAGCAGCATTTCATCCATGTGTTCCCCGTCTATCACCATCACATTCCCAACAAACTCCAGGTGCTGGGGCCTTCCGTTAACCGTAAGGAACTTCTCGCTGCTGCCATCCTCTTTGATCTCATAGATATTTCTGCCCAATGTAGTGACAAAAACTCTTCCTGAACCTGAAAACCATACACTGCTGATCCAGGAATCTTCCTCCACGATGGGTACCTGGAAGGGAATTTTAGTACCGTCCGGCTTTACCAAAAGTCCTTCTGTATTAATATTCCCATTTCCTTCCCCTTCCTCCTCCTTGCTGCCATCTTCATAAATAATCCCAAAGGTACCGTCTGCCCCACAGGATATGGAAGTAACATAAGACTTTTTTTCCTTTACGATTTCCGTAAGCCAGTCCATTTCCTCCATTTCCCAGGTAGTGCCATTATCCCTGGATATAACCTTGCCATTATAGCGGTCAGGTATCACAAGCGTCCCATCCTGCAGCCTGGTGATCCTAAAAGAACTTAAGCAGTATTCTGACATATCCATGGTACTTTCCACATACCTGCCCATGGCAGTATTTTCCCCTGTCCCATCCTGGCTGTCTGATCCCTCTTTCTTACCATCATCCTGTTTTCCATCCTCCCCGCCGGAAACGCCCTCCCCCTCATTTGCCTGCCCCTCCTGCGTGCCTGTATCTTTACTGCCAGTCCCGCATCCTGCAAGGGACAGCGCCACCAATGATACAGCGCACAAAAGTGCAATAAACTTTTTCTTCATACCCTTCTCCTCCTTTTCCTTTCCCGTCCTCCGGAAACCCTCCCGGCCCGGCAGAATCTGCCATTCACAGGCATCGGCAAATTGTTTTGCCTCACTATCCTGATCATAGCAGGGGAATCTCTAAGTTTTCTCTAAAACAAATATTTTATATAAATTTATATATTATTACACTGTCAGCCATATATTCTTTATCCGGGGTTACAAAATATCCCTCCAACGAAAGGCTTGATCCCTCCTCAATATCAGCAAAAGACGCTTCTGTTTCCGTAACATCCGAGTCTCCGTTAACGCCGCCGTTCTTTACTGTATGCAGCATGTATCTGGTGTCTTCAGAAAAGTTCACAGTAACCAAAACTTCTTCCCCACTGCCTTCCGCTGGCGCATACATCAATAAAACCCCTTCTTTCTCTTCTGTAAAACTCCTACTGACTACAATACTGGCATCTCCTATGCTCTTAACACTTCCCTCTAATTTTTCCGCATTGTCCCTTGCGGTATTCCCATCCCCTGGCACCTCTTTACTGCCCGGGTTATCCATGTTTTCTCCCTCCGGCGCAATTTCCCCTTCCGGCGGCTGGCCTTTTCCCAGATCTGTTTTTTCCACATCCACCGCCACCACAGGCTGTCCCGTTTTCTCCCCACAGCCTGCCACCGCCAAAAGAGAGATGGCGCATAGAATAACCACAGCTTTGATTTTCATAATCCTCATTCCTCCTAACTGATTTTGGACTATCATAGCAGGGAAGTCTCTAAGTTTTCTCTAAAGAAAAGCAGTTAGGAGAATTTCTCCTAACTGCTTCCTTCCAAGCTCTTATAAACCTGGCCAATGGCCTTAAACCAGCTTTTTAGCCCCTATATTTGCCCATCACCTATTGATATGTTATAATGCTTATGTTGTCCAACCTACACCCGGCAACGGGAGGAGGTGTTTACATGGAGTTATTCTTCACATTTCTTGTGACTGTCGCAGCAGGTGTGGTTTGCCACCTCATCAGCAAATGGCTAGACAGGCACGACAAAGGCAACAAATAGCCTAGTGGACGCTTTGCCACTATAAAAAGAAAAGAAGAATCCCTCGACTGTACGCCATTACGGTCGGGGGATTCGTTCTTTGCCTACATGGAATTCTCCACATTTCTTTGCCTGCTGGCATTATAGCATATGCAGATTTTAATTGCAAGATACATTTCGAAACAAAGACTTATCCTTATCTGGCATTCCCGCCCGGCAAATGCCTCATTGCATTTAACAATGCTATTTAGCTAAAATACCATATTCCGCCCGAGGGTCCACATTTTTGATTTTATAACCCTCATTTCTCCTAACTGCTCCCTTCCAAGCACTTATAAACCTGGCCAATGGCCTTAAACCAGCTTTTTAGCTTCTTCATATTTGCCCACGGTGACCCCCAGCCCCTCACAGGCTTTCTCCAATGTGACCTGAAAAAACTGCATGGCACTTTCAATATCCGCCACAAGCCGCCTCGCCTCCCCCCATTCAATCCCTTCTGCCCTTCCTTCTATTTTTCCTTCTATCTTTCCCTGCCGTACATATTGGTCGAATAATTCGCACACAGTAATCTCATCCTCCTCCCTTATTTTCTGCTGTTCCATCCAATCCTCTATATGATCTGTATGGCTCTCCCCTGAAAGTACTTTGATCATCTTGATAAGTGCTGCTTTATGTATAATTTTTCTGTCCGAACGGTAGCCATCCCCCTCTAAAAGCAAATCCGCCTGCCTGCCAAATATCTCCCGCTTTTTCGTAATTTGGGGTAATTAAGCATGGAATTTTTGAACCTTATCATAGCATACAGCCACACATTTTACAATGCTATTTAGTTATTACGGATAAAATTCGTCCCAATTCGGCTTTCCTTTTCCGGAAGGCCGAACTGTTCCTTTCCAAGGGCTATGCTCTTTAGCAAAAATACCATATTCCGCCCAAGGGTCCTCATTGTCTGCAGCCCCTCTTCATCCTTTAAAACTTCTTCCGGGGTATTGCCATGGACGCTGTTCCAATACTGGCTCGACACCACCGGCATTCCTGAAATCGTAAAATATTTATTGAGCCCATCAAAAGTGGCGGAGCACCCTCCCCTTCTTGCCGACACAACGGCAGCCCCCACTTTCATTGTCTTATCCCCGGGCGAACTGTAAAACAATCTGTCCAAAAATGAAACCAGCGTTCCGTTTGCAGATGCATAATATACCGGGGAGCCAACCACAATACCGTCACATGCTGCAAATTTAGGAGCAGTTTCGTTCACCAGATCCTCAAAAACACACTTCCCTTTCTCCCTGCAGGCCCCACAGGCTACACAGCCCCTGACATCCTTATTGCCCACATGGATCATTTCGGTTTCAATCCCCGCCTGATGCAATACCTTTTCTACCTCGCAAAGAGCCGTATAGGTACATCCCTTCCCATGGGGGCTCCCGTTTAATAATAGCACTTTCATTTCCTTCCTCCTCCATTTCCCTGATGAATAGTTTTTCAAAATTATGTTTATTTTATGATACCATATCCCCTGCAAATGGGGCAAGTTTAACAAATAATTTTATCGGGTAACAAAAAAGAGGTAACACAATGTATATTGTGTTACCTCTTTTTTGTTACATTTTCTATATCGGCAACTAGAAATAAAACTTTAGGGCCGGAACGAAAAATTTTAGGCGGGAAGCATGAAAAGTTGTTTTTCCTTCTCAGAGGTTTGTGTCTGCGCTGCATCCACAAACCTGGCAGGCATTTGTGCCTGTGGTTTACAAAGCAACGCAGAAACGAGGAAAATATTATGAATACTGCACAGCCAATAAGAAATGCACAGGATTTACAACGGTTTAAAGAGTACTATCAGGTTGTATGCCCAAACACCCGGAACCATCTGCTTTTGGTAACAGGGCTAAATACAGCCCTCCGCATTTCGGATATCTTACATTTGAAATGGGAACATGTGTATGACTTTGGAACGCACAATTGCAAAGAACACTTATACATTACTGAACAGAAAACAGATAAAAAGTCCATGGTCTTGATCAATGGGAATTTAAAAGAGGCTCTTCTTAAATATAAGGAACACCTGGACAGGCAGGGAACCCCAACATCCCCCGGCAGCTTCCTTTTTGAGAACAGTAACCGAAAGGGGCACCCCATTACCAGGGTCCAGGCGTTCCGGATCATTAAAAAAGCAGCGGCTGAATGCCATTTAAATGGCGTGATTAGCTGCCATTCCCTCCGGAAAACCTTTGGCTACCATGCATGGCAGCAAGGCATTAAGCCCGCGCTCTTAATGAATATTTATAATCATTCATCCTTCCAGACCACGGTCCGCTACCTGGGCATAGAACAGGATGACAGGGATAGTATCTTCCGCAATATTGATATTTAAAACAGCCAAAAAAGAGGCAACACAATATACATTTTGTTACATGGATTAGTATCTTACAAAACAGGCAAAATATTTCAAGGAGGAAAAAATGTTAAGGATGTCTATCGCCGCTGAAGAATACCTGATGCTCGGCAACGATATTAAAATCATTTTTTTGGGGGGCACCAAAAATCACATAAGAATCATGATAGATGCGCCCAAAGATGTAAACATCGTCAGGAGCCGGGTGCTTGAAAGGAAAATCACTGACCTGGAGGAACGGGAAAAGCTCCCAAAATATTACCGCCAGGAAGAGCATCCTGAAAAATATAAAAAACCTGACAGCCAGTAATTCTTTCTGGTAATAAACGGGTGTGCCGCTGGTATGCCAGGGCCCGGCAGATAGCAGGGCATCCGGTTTATTATAAATAATTATGTAAATGGAATTGCATAAAAACAAACACATGGAGGTAAATACTATGGTAGTACAACACAATTTAACCGCAATGAACTCTAACAGAATGTTAGGACTCACAGCAAAGACACAGGCGAAATCCACAGAGAAGCTCTCTTCCGGTTACAAGGTGAACCGTGCCGCTGATGATGCAGCAGGCCTGGCTATTTCCGAAAAAATGAGACGCCAGATTAGAGGCCTTACGCAGGCTTCCTTAAATGCCCAGGATGGCATCAGCGCTGTACAGACAGCAGAAGGCGCATTAAATGAAGTACATGATATGCTTCAGAGAATGAACGAGCTTGCAGTGAAATCAGCTAACGGTACAAACCAGAGTGAAGACCGCAGTTATATCCAGTCAGAAGTGGATGCACTGATCAGCGAAATTGACCGTGTAGCCAAAACAACAACATTTAATGAGCAGAATCTTCTGGATGGAAGCTGGAGTAACGGAGTTGACCTGCAGGTTGGGGCTGAGGGAACAAGCGGAAACAGAATTTCCGTTTCCATTAATGCAATGGACTCAGCCGGAATCAGTGTAAGCAGCTTGACAAGTTCAGGCGTGTCAAGCCAGGCCAATGCACAGAACGCAATCAGCACCATTAAAGCTGCCATGACCGCAATCAGTAAACAGCGTTCCGACCTGGGTGCTATTCAGAACAGGCTTGAGCACACTATCAATAATTTGGATAATGTAGTTGAAAATACCACCAGCGCGGAAAGCCAGATCCGTGATACCGATATGGCTACAGAAATGGTTAAGTATGCAAACAACAACATTTTGGCACAGGCAGGCCAGGCTATGCTGGCTCAATCCAATCAGGCTAACCAGGGTGTATTATCGTTGCTTAGCTAATCAGAATTACAAAACTACCAATAAAAAGGGGGCTGGCTTTTACCAGCCCCTTTTTCCCTGGAGGATTTATGAAGCTTAAAGAACAATGCCAGGAGCTATTACGGCTAAAGGCAGAAATTGGCCAACAGTTAAAAAAAGGAACTGATTTTAAGGCAATCAAGCATCTCATGCTTTATTTGGCCGGGGAAAAATTTTATTCCAAACTAAAGTGTTTAGATAACCAGCTTGCCGAACTTGACCTTTTTTTTAATATTTGGCTGGAAGAAAAAAAGGATTTATCTAACCTGGGAATAGAAACGGACATCTTCAGCGGGATTTCCAGTCTCAGGGATGTGGAACAGAAATACCTGAAAATCCTATATTGCGGCCTGCGGATAGAAAACGCTGTCCCTGATGCCTATATTGGCCAAGCCCTGGAATGGCTGGTACAAGAACATATAAGCGGCCTGGCAATCGGAAAAATTATTGTATCGGAAACCTCAAGAAAGGAAGAAAACCTTCTGTCTATAGCCCAGCGCCTGAGACAGAAGGGAGAGATTCTCAATACCCTTTTGCTTTTACAATACGCAAATAAAACCTTTCCCGGAAATGAGCAGCTGCTGCTGGAAGAAGCTGGCCTCTGGCTAGATGGGATGCAATGGGAAAGGGCTTTGGAAAATCTGTTAAAAATAGAAAGTCCAACAGAGCAGGCCAAAGAGTTGGCTGCGGAATTACAACAGGTGGCGAAAAATGGCAGATAAAAATAAAATTTCTTTTATTATATGTACCAATGATGAACTGCAGCTTCAGGAATGTTTGATGTATATAAATCTTTTACACATTCCGGAAGGCTACCAAACAGAAGTGATCACTGTGACAGATGCCGTTTCTATGGCATCAGGCTATAACGAAGCTATGAGAACATCTGATGCAAAGTATAAAATTTATCTCCACCAGGATACCTTCATCATAGAATATCATTTTCTCGACCGCCTATTAAAAATATTTAAAAAGGACAAGGCAATCGGCATGCTGGGAATGGTAGGGGCAGAAACTTTATCCAAGGATGGTGTCATGTGGCATGAACAGCGGTGCGGAGGATTCTACCGTTTAGAAGAACTTGTAGAAAAGGGGGCAAAAGCTAACCTGCAACGCCTGAAGAAAGGCATAAAAGAAGTTGAAGCCGTTGATGGTTTTTTAATGGCCACGCAATACGACCTGCCCTGGCGTGAAGATATTTTTCACGGCTTTGACTTTTATGATGTATCCCAATGCATGGAATTCCGAAGGGCTGGTTATAAAATCGTAGTCCCCTCACAAAAAACAGAGTTGGTAATCCATTCTTCCGGCTGCCTGTCATTATGGAATTATAATATGTACCGGGAGACCCTGCTAAAGGAATATCCTGAAATAGCATTCTCCAAAAAGGCCCAAAAGAGAATACTGTTCCTCCACAGCAAACAAATACAGTTAATCGGAATCCCTTTTGCCCTTGTGCAGTTAGGCCATAGGGTGGATATATCAAATACGGAAGTCTCCCTAGGAAACACTGTTGGCTTAAACCTGGAAGTGCAAGAGTTATTAGAGGAAGAGCTGGAAGAAGGGCATTATGACCTTGCAGTAACTTATGACTTTTGCCGGGAAGTATCCAATGCCTGCCAAAATTCCCACATCCCCTATTATGCATGGGTTTATGACTCTCCTTTAATGGATCTATATAGTAAAGAAGCACTGAATGAAATGAATTATATCAGCGTGTTTGACAGAAAACAATATGGACGCTTAAGCCTCCTGGGCCTTAAACATTTATTCTATCTTCCGTTAGCCCCGGAAATTGATAATTTCGGCGCTGTACATATCGGCAAAAGGGATGAAAAGAAATATTCCTGTGATATATCCTTTGTTGGCCGCTTATACAATAACCGCGGCTTTGAACAAATTTTTGATGATAACAGCAAAAGCTTTTTAGAAGAGGCGGAATCCTTGATCCGGCAAATGGACTGTACATGGAATACGTCAACCACTATTTTTGACAAGGCATCGGAAGAATTAATCAGCTATATGGCATCGAAACAGCAGGAAGATACCTGGAAAGCCTGGAATGTTAATAAACGTTTTTTCTGCGAAAGCATGAAACTGGCAAGAAAATGCAACGAAACAGAAAGGATACATCTCTTAAAAGCACTGGAAGAGAGGTTCCATATCGTTGTATATGCCGATGATTCTGCAAAAGAAATATTAAAGGATTTAACCGTAAAGCCCTGGCTGGACTATGGGAGCGAGATGCCCAAGGTATTCCATCTTAGTAAAATCAATCTTAATATTACATCAAGGAGCATTGAAAGCGGAATTCCCCAGAGAGTGTGGGATATTCTGGCAGTAGGCGGCTTTTGCCTGACCAATTACCAGCCCGAGCTGGATGAGTATTTTGAGGTAGGGAAGGATTTGGAAGTATATCATAACCTTGAAGAGTTAGAAGACAAAATAGCCTATTACCTCACCCATGAAAAAGAACGGTTAACGGTTGCAATCAATGGCTACAAACGGATAAAAGATCATCATTCTTTAAAAGCCAGGCTCAGGCAGGCACTGGATTTCATCATGGAAGAAGAATGTAGCCCACTATAAAAACAGCCCGGCATATAGGAGCAATTTATGGAAACAAAAATCTTTTTAACCATATACCAGAACATGGAAGCCCTTCAATTAAACCTGAATTACTTAAGGACAATTTCCGGCATATCCAATGAGGATATCATTATTATTGATATGGGGTTCGACAGCCATATCAGGGCATGGGCCATGGGGCAGAATGACTATAACTACATATGTGCGGAAAAACTGGAAAACTATGCCTGCATTATGAACACTGCAATAAAGGAATTTTCATCCACCGAAAATATCATGGTCCTCAATGGGAATATCCTCTGCCTGGGAAACTGTATCCAGAAATTAGAAGAAATCAGCAATAGCCAGGAAAATATTGGCGCTGTCATCCCGGTAGATTATGCCGCAGCCTTTCCCCAAAAGACAGATCTTCTGAAAGTGCTGGAAACGCCCATAGACACAGCCTTTGAGCCCAAGGTGCAAACGGCGATGAAATTACCATACCAGTGTGTGTTTTTTGCCCGTAAATTTATTGACCAAATCGGGCCAATGGATGAGGCCTTATCCTTACCAGATACCGTAATGCTGGACTACTCCTTCAGGGGATTGTCCCAAAAGTGGAATTTCGTATATGCCCAGAATATTTTTACTTATGAAATCACCCCATCTGTTAATTATTATGCCGCTTTCCTTACGGAAAACCAGGATAACAATACTTTAAGGGAAAAATGGGGCATGAACTACTTCAATACTGCCCCTAACGAAAATCTGGTCCATGCTATCCAAAGGCAAAGGGATGAGGCATTTACAGTATTAGAGATTGGATGTGACTGCGGCGCCAATCTGGTGAGAATCAAAAACCTATTTCCAAAAGCCCGGTTATATGGGGTTGAAATTAATCCCACCTCTGCGGCTATTGCCTCTGGATTTTGCCAGGTCCTATCAGCTAATGTGGAAGAATGCTGCCTGCCATATTCCGGCCAGTCGTTTGATTATATTTTATTCGGAGATATCCTGGAACATTTAAGGGATCCTGAAAAGGTTGTGGGCTATTGCAGGCATCTTCTTAAGCACGGCGGCAAAATTGTTGCCTCAATCCCAAACCTGATGCATTATACTGTGCTGAAATCACTGCTTAATGGCGACTTCACTTATCAGGACATGGGCCTGCTTGACAGGACACATATTCACTTTTTCACTTATAACGAAATCGTCAGAATGTTCAATAGGGCTGGCTATGAAATCACTTTCTGTACATATACATCAGTCCCAAATATGCCAGAGGAAGACAGCCGGTTTGTAGAGCAATTAAAGCAAATCGGCTCAAGTGAATCCTTTTTCTATCTGGCCTTTCAATACCTGGTAGTGGCAAAGCCCAAAGGCCAATGATATCCCAGGGCGTACTATTGCGGAGAACAATCTGATATGAAAATATTATTATTGACAGAAGGGGATATTTTCCCGGATCTTCTACAGGACTTAAAGCAATTATTAACATCCGGATGCCCAAACCTTATAGAACATGATACCCTCAGTGCTGGCAACCTGCAAAAGCACCAGTGGTCCGGTGCCCAAATGGTGGTCACTGTCAACCTGTCCGGATTTGAGTTTACTACCCTCACAGGCGGCATTTCCTATAATTTGTGGGACACCAAATTTGTCCACTTTTTGTTAGGGCAAAACCTCAGAAATGAAAGATTTCTGGCAGGCCCGTTGAGCATCTCCATGTTTTTTTATTGCATAGGCCAGGCATATATGGATGGGCTGCTGGAAAAATATCCGGATTTGCCTTATCTGGAAAAAATTAACGGCTGGCAGGAAGGCGGCACCGAAGATAGCGCCAGGGAAAATGCAAGGAAAATGGCTGCCATAATCTACAGGACAGCCAGGAAATGCGGGCTGCCCCTCCAGCTTTCTTTGGATTTAGAGGCAGAATTTTATTTTCAGCAGTTAAAGCTTGACCAAAAAGAAACCCTTTCCGCCCTGCGCCATATTGGCCAGGTAGCCAATAACGCATTGGCAAGCAATGACATCCCCTCCCTGCTTTCCCTGATTCCTTATATTGAATCCGGAAAAGGGAAATTGGCATGGGAGTATAAAGCAGAAGCCCGCAGGCTCTACAGGATACTGTCCATAATTTATTTAGAGACATCCTACCATCTGCCCCCGTTCTGCTTGGGCTGTGAAAGCAAAGAGGCGCTGCTGGAAAAATATTTAATCACGCTATTTGCCCTGCGCCGCCTACATTTCAGCCTGTCTGAAAAATCCAAAACAGAGGCAGGGCAATTTTTGCGCTCTGCCAATCTATCCCCTTTTGCCATCCATTTAGCCCTGCAAAGCGAACTGGCGCTTTCCGGCATGGATATGTACCAGGCACTGGAAACACTGTACTGGTCTTCCTGGGGCGAAAATGAGAAAAGCCTTTATGGGAAGCTGAAAGAGTCTGTAGGAAGAGAGCCCCAATATGAATAACAAAAAATTTTGTTTTATTATATGTACAAATAACCCTGCCTATCTGGAGGAATGTCTCCATTATATCCAGCACCTGGCCATACCGGAGGGCTATAGTACGGACTTTATTACGGTAACAGGGGCAGAGTCCATCACCTCAGCCTACCAGGGCGCCATGGAGCAGTCAGATGCCAAGTACAAGATTTACCTGCATCAGGATGTATTTATCCTGAACAGGCGCATCCTGGCAGATATCCTCTCCATCTTTTCATCCCATGAGGGGATCGGGATGATCGGAATGGTAGGCTATGAGGCAATCGCCTATGACGGAATCATGTGGCACATGGAGCGCCTTGGCGCCCTCTACCAAAAAGAACCGGAAAAGCCTTATGTGGATTACCAGAAATATCAATACTCGGTCCATTCAGACAAATACAGGTATGCAGCAGTGGCAGACGGCTTTTTCATGGCCACCGCTTATGACCTTCCCTGGAACACCACCGAACTGGACGGCTTTGATTTTTATGATGCCTTCCAATGTATAGAATTCCTTAAAAGGGGCTACAAAATTGCCATTCCCATGCAAAGGAATCCCTGGTGCCTCCATGACGATGGAGGCCTGCCGGATTTAAGCCAATATGACAAATACCGCCAAATATTTTTGAAAAAGTACCAAAACATCCTGGGAAAGGATTACCGGCAGATTATAGAACTGTACAGCCAAGAAAGGGGTGGCCGCCATGAAAATATTACTTTTTGATTCGGGTTCATATATATATTGGGATATTCTTGTCGCCCTCAGGGATATGGGACATTCCTGCCAGACGATTTATTATCATTTTAAAGACCGCTATGAGGATCTCTTTTTTGAGGAACGCCTGGAGCAGTGTTTAACAGAAACTGCCTATGACCTGATGTTCAGCATTAATTTTTTCCCGCTGGCTGCCAGGGTGTGCCAGCGATGCCATATAAAATATATCTCATGGTCATATGACAGCCCTCTGGATGAAAGGCTTCAGGATTATTTCCCTTATGAGATGAACCAAATTTATTTATTTGACCGGTCAGAGGCAATTGCTTACCAGGGCAAAGGCTTCCAGAATGTGCACCATCTCCCTTTGGCAGTGAATGTTGGCAGGCTGGATGGGCTGCTTAAGCACCCTGTCCCCACCCAGGATTACTGCTGCGGGATTTCTTTTGTCGGGCAGTTATATGATTCCCCCCTGGAAACCCTGCTCTCCCCTGCCAGGGACTATGACAAAGGGTATTTAGAAGGGCTCCTCCAGGCACAAATGCTTGTGTATGGATACTATTTTATAGAAAGCCTGATTTCTGATAAGGTTTTAGAAAGCCTGAACCATTCTTACCAGAAATTAGGCCAAAGGACAACGGCCCTTACTAAGCAGGGGCTTTCCCATGCCCTTGCAAGAGAAATCACCCACAAAGAACGTACCGAACTTTTAAGGCAGGCTAACAGGCGCTTTGACACACGGCTGTTTACTTATCCCAAACCACTGCCGGAAGGAATGCCTGCCAATTATGGGCCGCTGAAATATTACCAGCAAATGCCTTTCGTATTCCGCCACAGTAAACTTAACCTGAATATTACATTAAAAGATATACACACAGGGATCCCTTTACGGGCCTTGGATATTATGGGATGCCGAGGTGCACTGCTGTCCAATTACCAGCCGGAACTTGCAGAATTATTTGAAGACGGCAAAGATGCCATTTTATATGAAAGTATTGAAGATGCCCTGGAAAAAATGGATTTTTACCTGAAAAGGGATGGCCTGCGTGAGAAAATCGCCCGAAATGGGTACCAAAAGGTACGGGAGCGCTTTACCTATCCCAGCCGCCTGGCGCAGATATTCAGCCGTCCCATTTGAAAAAACGGCGGCTTTGATTCCTCAAAACCGCCGCCAGAACAACCACATCAGCAAATCGCATTGTTCATTTTATTGCCCTCTCAATCGTATCCAGCATTCCATGCAGGTCGCTTACTGATAAGCCAGCCAGCTTTCCCCGCTGGGCAGCAGCAGTTAAGGCGGCTTCAGCCTCCTTCAAATATTTATCACGGACCAAAGCTTCATTGATTTTCTTTACATACACACCTTTTCCGGGCATTGTCTGGACGAACCCTTCCAGCTCTAATTCACTGTATGCCCTGGTAGTAGTTACCAAACTTACCTGCAAATCACGGGCAAGCTGGCGAAGGGAAGGAAGTGGCGCGTTTTCAGGTAATTCACCTGTCAAAATTGATGTTTTGATTTGTTCTTTGATTTGCTCATAAATCGGTATTCCAAATTGGTTGGATATAACAATATTCATTATTTGCGTCCCTTTCCCCAGCGGTTTCTGCCTTTCTAATTTGCTGATAATACCATATCCATAGGCTGGCTGCTGATTTATCATGGGCATAATTAATACAAAATCCAAGTGTGCCGCCCTTAATTTGTATTCCTTCCATCGGCATGTGACTTACCGTTATTGTACGGCAAGTACAGATTAGCATAAAAAGAGTTTTATGTCAATCATGCCCTACCTGATTTTTCCTATTGCAAAAAATATCCAATTATAAATAATTTATCACAACATATGGGAGGATTTTTTTAGAAATTCATGTTACAATGAATTATAATGCTAAAAAAGGATGAGACTATGAGAATATTACTTGCAGAAGATGATGAACAGCTTAACCAGACCCTTACCATCCAACTGGAGTTGGAAGGCTTTACCGTCGATCCCTGTTTTGATGGTGAAGAAGCCTGCTTTTATGGGGAACAGAATATCTACGATATCATTCTACTGGACCGGATGCTTCCCGGAATGGAAGGCTCCCAGGTGGTTTCCTCATTGCGCAAAAAGGGGATTACCACCCCCATTATTTTGCTTACAGCCCTTGGGGCCATATCAGATAGGGTAACAGGCCTTGATGCAGGAGCCGACGATTATCTGGTCAAGCCCTTTGCCATTGAAGAACTGCTTGCCAGGATCCGCTGTATCACCAGGCGTCCCTCGGGCATGAACAACGATGATATCCTGCCAGTAGCAGATATCAAATGGCACACCCGCGAATGCCGCCTTACAGGGCCTGAGGGGAGCTGCACCCTGTCCAAACGGGAAGCCGCCCTTCTGGAAACCTTCCTGCGCAGGAAAAACCAGACCCTGTCCAGGAACCTCCTTCTCCTGAAAGTATGGGGGCCGGACAGTGATGTGGAGGACGGCAACCTGGATAACTATATCCATTTTCTCAGAAGGCGCTTAAAAGGTGTTGGCAGCCACCTGAATATCAAAACCATCCGGGGCATCGGCTATTGCCTGGAAGATAAACACACCCCATAGCCAGGCGCCGCCAACGCTAACGGATTCTGACTGCCAGGAGAATGAACCATGTACCAAAAAGTGCATCTGCGCCTTACCGTATTATGCTCCGGCATCACTGCGGTAATTATGATCGTTATGTCCCTTTGTTATCTGTATGTATCTGAAACAGGGCTGTATGGAAACCACTTCCATTCCTTTCAAAACCATATGAACACCATCACCGCCAATCTGGAACAGCAGTCCGTGATCTCCATGGAATGGCTTTCCAAAATGGAGGCCCAGGGTAACTATACCTTTTTCGTGCTGGATAACGGGATTTCCTTCCTATACAACCAGGTCTCCCAGGAGACGGACTCTTCCAGGAAAAAGCTTCTGGAAGAAAGCCTGGCGGCTTATGGAAGCAAGATCACGGCCAGCGGAACAGCGGATGGAAGAAAAGTCTCCCCCTATGTCTCCTACCATACAGAGTTCCCATTCACCTCCCCCTCCACAGGGGAAGGCTTTTACAGTTCCGTGATCCACATCGAAAAAAATTCCTCCCTGCTGCAGGTGATCATCCTCTCCTCTCTAAGGCCCCTGAAAGAGCAGATCTTCCACCAGCGTATCCGTTTCCTGTTGATTGACCTGGGGGCTGTGGCAGTGCTGTCCCTTTTCTCCTGGGCTTTCACCGGGAGGCTCTTAAGGCCGATCCTGGAAAACCAGCAAAAACAGGTACAGTTTGTGGCAGCCGCCTCCCATGAATTGCGCACTCCCCTGGCTGTCATCCTTTCCTGCGTTGAATGCTGCCAGGGCGGGCAAGGGCAGGGCAAGTTCCTGAAAATCATCAAGCAGGAAAGCCTGCGCATGTCCTCCCTGGTCAACGATATGCTGCTGCTCTCCGGCTCGGACAACCACCGTTTCCCCATCAGCAAAGAGCCCGTGGAGCTGGACACCCTGCTGATGAATACCTGTGAATCCTTTGAGTCTATGGCCAGGGAAAAATCCCTTTCCCTTTCCATTGGCCTGCCGGAAAATATCCTGCCCCCATGTTCCTGCGACCCTGGCCGTATCCAGCAGGTGGTCTCCATACTTCTCCACAACGCCATCAGCTATACCCGTGAAGGGGGAAAAATAAACCTGTCCCTTTCCTACCAAAAAACTTCCCTTGAAAAAGGAAACTTTTCCATTTCCGTCAAGGATAACGGTATTGGCATTTCCAACGAAGATAAGAAAAAGATCTTCGACCGCTTTTACCGGGCGGAGAGATCCCGTACCGCCAAAGGGCACTTTGGCCTGGGCCTATCCATTGCCTGGGAGATCGTTGCTACCCACCAGGGCAGTATCTCTGTGAAAGATTCTGAAACTGGCGGTTCCCTGTTTACAGTCACCCTCCCCCAATGACCGGTTTTTCTATACAGGGGAAATGTCCCCAGCTACCCCTCCATTTTTAATCCCAGGCACCTGACCCTGGCCTGGAAACTTTTGTATTGCCTCTCAGTGATAAAGTCCTCTCTTGTTATCGGTTCCGTAAAATGAAAGTCCACCTGGCCCATGGCCTTCTGCGCAGCCTGCTTTATGGTCATGCCGCCGAATTGATAGGGCGCATCCATATCCATCATAAAATCAATATCAAAAGCGTTGTTATGGTCAAACAGCGGATGGCACCCCAAGATCCCCATGGTCTCTGTATCATAAAAAAATCCCCAGTTCTGCCCATGCCTGTCCCTGTTGCTGATAAGGAAATCCACGATCCACATTTTATAAATGCTCTCCCCATCGATCTCAAACATCCTCTGGTCTGGGTCGATCCCATTCACATGGCAATAAGAAATAAATTCCATCCCCGTCAGGATGGCTTTACGCTCTGTGGTCATGCAGGGGCACATGCAGACATACTTCCCTTCATCCTCACCGGCTTCATAATGGACATGTTCCACGTTCATCTTATCCAACAGGCCGGAGCACATGACTTCTATCCGGGATTCCGTATTTCCGTTTGCGCCCAGTTTATAAAGCCATAATAGGGAATCCCCATGCCTCCTCCAAGCCTTGGCATAAGCCCCGTTTGTGGTCAGCTCCGGAGTGACCAAAGACCCCTGTAATGTAAGGGATTTTCCATGCAGGGCCACCTGGGCCAAAATCTCATTCAAAGGGTTTTCCCTGACATTTACCTGGCGCCAGGATAGCTCCCCATCCTCCTCAAATTTCAGCCAGTACGGATCCAGCACCGACACCGCCCTGCAGGCAAGGGCTATCTTCACCTTCTGCTCGTCCGTTCCCACCTGCTCAAAATGGCAGAGGTTATATATCCATTTGGCATTCGCCCGGCTTAGGGGCAATACCCGGTTGGCCAGCCAACTGACGACAGCTTCCTCATTTTTCCTGGCCAAGACCATCCACTGTGTCATCTCGGCAACCGACACCGTCCCCCCAAGCTCTGGCATCACGCCCAGTTTCCCCCTGATAGGGTAGGGAAGGAATTGCTCCTGGACAACCTCATACTGCATCGCCCCAAGATCCACCTTCATAACTTCCGTATCCCTCATCATTATGGTAAACTTCTTCATATTCTCCATATCAATCGCCTCCTGCAATTTATTGTAACCTGCCTTCCGGTAAATTACAATAAGGGCGGCGGGCAGCGCTGTCCCCGTAAGTAATCATTTAAGGCGCGGGCAGTGCCCGAAAGCAATGTTTCTACAAAATTAAGCCTGATAACATATTGACAGATAACTTATCATAACCTAGAATATAAATTGACAGAAATATTTGCGCCCCAGTTCCAGACTACAGGAACCAGGGCTTTTTTACCGTAGGATCATTTTTTAAATACAAATGGTATCACAGGAGGAACCAACGCCTGCTATGACAAATATCGAAAACCATGTACGCTACATGTATTCAGCCTTAAGCAAATCAGAACAGATCGCTGCCAGTTATTTTCTGGCCCATCCGGACCATATTTTCCAGTATCCCCTGGCGTCCCTTGCCCAGATGTCCCAAACCAGCCAGGGGGCATGGGTACGGTTCTGCAAAAGTATCGGCTATGACGGCATGAAAGGGCTGAAAAACGCCCTTTTCCTGGAAATCAGCCAGGAAAAGGGGGATGAGGATTCCCCCAAGACCCCCTTCCTTGACATCCGCCAGTGCGACTCCATCTCCGTTACCGCAGACCATGTAAGCGCCAACAGCATCCAGGCCATTGAATCCACCAGGAAGTTGCTGGACGAAGAAGCCCTTGAAAGCATTATCCCAATGATCATTGACGCCAACACCATCGGCTGTTTTGGTATCGGTGCCTCCGGGCTTGTAGCGGAAGATCTGTATTCTAAATTTCTCCGCCTGGGCTACCATGTTTTTTTCAGCAACGATGCCCATGTATGCTATGCCTATGCCGCGATCACTTCCCCCAGGGATATTGCCATACTTTTTTCCAATTCGGGGGAAACAAAGGAGATCCTCCGCTTAGGGGAGATCCTGAAAATGTCCGGTACCCCCACGGTAGCCGTTACCCGGCACAATGCCAACAACCCCCTGTCCAAGCTGACAGATTATGTACTCTATACGGACTCCACCGAGATCCTGAAAAGAAGCGGCGCAACCAGCTCCCGCATTGCCCAGCTTTACATATCCGATATCTTATTTATGGCAGTAGCTGGCAGGGATTATGACCGGATAGAAAAAAAGCTGGAATTAAGCTACCGGGGCTGTCACCCTGCATTATCCTGAAACCAGGATGCCGCACCATATGCAGGGTCTTTTTTCCCCTCCGCCACATACCCAGGCAACCCCTCTTTGGCCATCTGCTCCCGCACGAATTCATTGACCATCTTGTTTTTCATAAGCACGCTGCCGGAGAACAGAAGGGGATAGGAACCTTCCCCCAGCCAGGAAAGGCAGGGCCTTATGAGCTTTACCAATTCCCCTGCGGCATTTCTTGCAATTTTCTCTGAAACCTGGTCATTTTTGATTCTCTCTTCCGTCAGTAGCACCGCAAGCCCGGCGATCTCCCTTTTTCCCGTACCGCTGCCATAGACAAAGCCTGTAAGTCCCTCCACAGAATGGATGCAAAGTTCCTGGAAAACCGCTTCCGTGAGCAGGGTCTTTTTTCCCCTTCCGTCATAAGACTGTACCACTGCCTGCAGAATATCCCTGCCAATGGCATAAGCGCTTCCGCCATCGTCGATCAAATGCCCGTATCCCCCTGTCCTGTACAGTCGGCCTGCCTTGTTCCTGGCAAGGCATATGGAACCGGTCCCCGCAATCAGCAGGGCGCCAGGCTCCCCCATCAGCCCGCCCCTTAGGGCGGCCTCATGGTCCCCCATTACCACCACAGGGCACACAAAACCGCATTCTTTTATACATTGCTTCAAAAAGGGGACTGCCCCGGGATTACTGATCCCCGCCGCCCCGATCCCTACCCCTGTGCAGTGGGAAGGGGCAAACCCAAGTTCCTGGCACTTTGCGGCTATCTCCTGCAAATGTTCCCTAATCTGCCCTGGTGGGTAGCTGTTATAGTTGATCCCTCCCGCAGCTATCCGTGCACATTCCCTCCCCTGGCGTAAAATCACTGCCCCGGTGGCAGTGCCGCCGCCATCCATCCCTAATACAAACCCCATCCTTCCATCCTCCCCTTTAACTGTAAAGCCGGAGCCCCTGCACGGACTTGGAAAAAGCATCCCCTTCCTCTTTCCAGCTCCTTTGCAGCTCCTTTAAGCTGGTTTTCCCTTCCAGATATTCCTCCGCCATGTGATTACCGTAAAGAACCTTCAAATGCACTGTGTCCTGGTCCTCTTTCTCCTTCCGGAACGTCACCTGTCCCGGATAACGGTCACAGATAATTTTCATAAGCGTTAAGGCCATGGGAAGAAAATCCTCCTCCGGCGAAAGGGGATGGAATTCCAGCCCATAGCATACTTCCCCTGCATACTTTCCACTCACAGGGATAAATGCCCTTCTGCGGAACACGTAATTATCCCCTGTCCTTTGCTCCCATAAATCGTGATAGACCAGGTCCATATCCACAAAAGGCGCACCATACATTAAAAAGGGCTTCATGCTTCCCCTTCCCTCACTGATGTTGCAGGCTTCAAAGAGACACCCGCCGCTGTAACAAAGCACATTCTCAAAAGCAGGCAAAGCAGGGGAGGGAATGTTCCACAAAAGCCCTGTCTGGGGATACATCATCCGGGATGTATAATTCTCCATCCTGATCACCTTCAGGTCCACCTTTAAGCCAGCATACTCTTTATAATAACCTGCCGCTTCCCCCAGGGTCAGGCCATGGCGCATGGGAAGTTCATAATCCCCCACAAAGCTGTGAAGGGAAGGAAGAATCCTTGGGCCGGTTATCACAGTCCCCCCCAGAGGATTGGGGCGGTCCAGCACCACAAAAGGAATCCCCGCCTCCCCGGCAGCTTCCATGGCATAAGTCATGGTATACAGATAGGTATAATAGCGCAGCCCCACATCCTGCATATCAAACACCAGGAGCTCAATACCCTGCAGGTCCTTGGGGGAGGGCTTTTTCTTTTCCCCGTAAAGGGAGACAATATAAGCCTCCCCCTCCCTCTGCTGGCTCTTTTCATCAATGGCTTCTCCTGCCCCAGCGCCGTTGAAACCATGTTCCGGGGTAAAGATCCGGGCTATGTGGTAGCCCTGTTCCCGGAAAAACATAAGGTTGTCCATTTTCCAGTCACTGGTGATCCCTGAAAAATTGGTAATCAGCCCAATAGCCTTTCCCCTGAATATTTCCCCATACTCCATTATCCTCTCAAGACCCGGAACCGTCCTCATCTTTCTCCTCCTCCCTGGCTTTTCGTTTCTCTATGCCTCCCAGAAAATCCTTATAAATGCCCGGGGATGAATCCGGGATTATGGTTGCCCCTACACATTTTTCATAAAAAGCCGCAGGGCCTACGCTGCCTATGATCCCGTAGCCATATCCCTCTTCCCTCATAGCCCAAAGGCTGGCAAGCAAAAGCTGCTTTCCAATCCCCTTTCCCTGCTCCTCGTCCAGGACCCTGGTAGGGCCGAAAAAGTCCGGCGCTGTGGCATCATAACAGGCATAGCCAATGATTTTTTCCTCCCTGGTGGCAATAAAACAGGAGATGGGCGTATGGGAAAAGCACACATCACATTCTCCCGCTGCGTAAACTCCTGAATGCTCCTTCACCCAGTCCACCACCTGGCGCTTGTCCGGGGACATCGCCCTTCGGATTTGATAATTTTCCTTCTTCATCTGCTCCCTGTCCATCTCCGGCAGATGATACAGCTTCACTAACATATCTGGCATCGAAATATCCTCCTATTCCAGTCCCGCAACTGTCCGGGCTTTTGTTGTTGTTATTTGTTTACCAGTGGATGGGCAGCTGTCCTTTGGGCGTCCATTCCCCTTTGAGCAGTTCCAGCGCTGCCTGGAAGCTTCTGACGGAATATTCCCACATGGCAATGCCTGTGACATTTGCTGGAAGCCCCTTCAAGTCGTATGGGTTTCTGAGGGCAAAAACAATCACCGGCACCTCCAGCTTTGCAAGCCGCTCTATCAGCCTGATCTGCCCTTTCTGCAAATGCCCGTTGTAGGTCCCTATTACTATGCTGCTGTGCCCTTTGGCCTTTTCCGCGATCTCCCGGATCTCTTCTTCCTGGGGATTGGGCGAAAAGATACAGGATGCGCCCCCCAGCTTCCCTTCCATCCATTGGGGGAAGCTTAAGCTTTTATTCTCCACATTTGCCGCCAGAGTGATGCGGTAGGCATAGCACCCTGCAAAGAAAGGATCCTCTCCTGCTTCCGGTATCTTTCCCAGGGGCATTGCCACAGGGGTAATTGTTTCCTTCAGCAGCCTGTAAGCTTCCTGCCTGTCCTGTTCCGATACCAGTTCCCCGGCACTTACCTCCTTCTCTGCATAGGCTTCCTTAAAGGCTAAAATCCTTTTTACAGATTCATCGATCACTGCCTCCGGCAGGCTTCCTTCCTGTACTGCTTTCTCCACCGCCTCTATGGATTCCCTGGCAACAGAAGGGGTATGGGAGATGAGGACGATATCCACTCCTGCCCCCAGCGCTTTTACCACCCCGTTGGCTGTGCCGAAATATTGCTTGATTGCCCCCATTTCCATGCAGTCGCTTAAAATCATCCCCTGGAAGCCATATTTTTTCCTAAGAAGCCCGGTAAGGATTTTTTCTGACATGGTTGCCGGTATTTTCTCCGTCTCCAGGGCAGGGAAAAGGATGTGGGTGCTCATGATGGCGGGGATCCCTGCTTCCACCCCTTCCCTGAAGGGGCGCAGCTCCATTGCTTCCAGTTCCTCCACGGGCTTATCCACCACAGGCAGGCTCAAATGGGAATCCTGGGCTGTATCCCCATGGCCGGGAAAGTGCTTGGCACAGGCAAGTACCTTCTCGGACATCAGCCCCTTTGCCATTTTCATAGCATACGCCCCCACCTGCCCCGGCCCGTCGCCATAGCTGCGGATGCCAATGACAGGGTTATCCTGGTTGCAGTTGATATCCATCACAGGGGCAAGGTCAAAGTTGATGCCCAGCCTTTTAAGCTGCCTTCCCGTAAGCTGTCCCGCAAGATAAGCGTTCTCCGGATCCCTTGATGCCGCTGTGGCCATTGCCCCTGGCACATTCACCAGGTCGTCCGAAAGCCGCACGATCGCACCGCCCTCCTGGTCGATCATAATAAAAGGGGCGATCCCGGTATTTTCCTTTACCTGCTGGCGGAGGCTGCCGCATAGCCCCGAGAGCTGCTCCCCGCTTTCAATATTTTCCCCAAACAATATAATATTCCCTACCTGAAACTCTTTCAGGAAACGGCAGAATTCCTCTGTCAGCCCTGTGCCGGGAAACCCCACCGAAAAACACTGCCCGATCTTTTCCTTAAGGGACATCTGCTCCACTGTCTTTTCCATATACTATACGATACTCCTTTCCTGTTTGCAAACTAAAAACTTATCTTCCCCATCACCACCGGATGCTTTGCCCCGGTTGCTTTCACAGCATTATTAAAATGGCAGCACACCGTTTCGTTTGCCAGGATAGCGAAGGCGACCGCCTCCTTAGCATTGCTGTCCAGATGCAGGTCTTCGTTGGTCACTACCTGGCACTTTGGCAGCGCCTTTTTGAGAAAGCCCATCAGCGTCTTATTGTGGCTGCCGCCTCCCCCTACAATCAGCTGCCCTGGCACCGGGCGGCAGAAATTTTCCATGCCTATACGGATACATTCCGCCGTAAAACAGGTGGCTGTTGCCAGAATATCCAAAAGGGGGAGCCCCATCTCCTCCCCTTTCTCCTCCAGCCGCTGTACATATGACTTCCCATACCGCTCCCTTCCTGTGGTCTTGGGGACAGGGGCTGCCAGGTAAGGATCCGCCAGCATAAAGGAAAGAAGCTGCTGGTCAACCTTTCCTGCTGCCGCCAGCTTCCCTTCCCCGTCAAAAGTACACTTTCCCTTGGTCAGGCGGCCCGCCAGGGCGTCCATTACCATATTCCCAGGCCCTGTATCAAAAGCATAGACCTCTTCCAGGGTGCACCCTGCAGGCAGGACCGTAATGTTACCGATCCCCCCGATATTCTGCAGGGCAATGGTACGCTCCTTTTGACGGTAAAGTAAATATTCCGTATAAGGCACCAGGGGTGCCCCAAGGCCGCCTGCCGCCATATCCCGCACCCGGAAGTCGGAAACCACCGGGCATTCCATCTCCTCTGCTATCACTGCCGCTTCCCCGATCTGCAAAGTGCTGGAAAAGGACTTACCCAGATAGCCCTCCTGTGCGGGGATATGCCATAGGGTCTGCCCATGGCTCCCCACCAGGTCGATATCCCGGGGAGAGATCCCGCATTCCCTGCAAAGCTCCTTGCAGCTTTCTGCAAACAGCCTGCCCAGGAAAAAATTCAAATTGCAGATCCTGTGGCTTCCCCCATAATCTCCTGATGCCGCCTTTAAGATCTCCTCCCTTACTTCCTCCGGGTAGGGATGGGTGATAAAGCCCAGCTGTTCCACCTTTGTGGAAAGCCAGTTCCCTTCTATCCGTACAAGGGCGGCGTCAATGCCGTCCGCTGATGTGCCGCTCATCAGCCCGATCACCAGACGGCTGTCCTTACTTGCCAATTTTTCCATTGGATGCATATTGATACCTCCCGGGCCCTCCTAAACAGAAGCTCCTTCCTTTTGGGCAGCTTTTAAAATTTCCTGTATCCGTCCGTTTTTTTCTTCCAAAAGCGCCTTTGCCTCCTGGCTGCCTGCCCCTGTCAGGATCATGACAATGGCCGCTTTGGCGCTGTATTCACATTCCTTTAAGACCCTTCTGGCTTCTTCATCAGAAGCATGGGTACAGGTCTTTACGATCCTTACCGTCCGTTCCAGGAGCTTTTCATTGGTGGCTTTCACATCCACCATCAAATTGCCGTAGACCTTGCCCATCTGGATCATTACCGTTGTTGAAAGCATATTCAGTACCATCTTCTCGGCGGTCCCGCTTTTTAACCGGGTAGAGCCTGTAATGACCTCCGGGCCTGGCATGGGGGCAATGCCAATATCAGCCATTTGGTCAATGGCAGAATCCGGGCAGCAGGTGACCGCGATTATAGGCGCCCCCTTCTCCCTGGCATATGCCATAGCCCCCAAAACATAAGGCGTCCTGCCGCTGGCGGCAAGCCCCACCAGCACATCCTTTTCACAGAAACCAATTTTTTCCAGATCCTCCCTGCCCTCCTGGCCGTCGTCCTCCGCCCCTTCCTTGGCCCTGAAGATCGCTTCCGTCCCTCCTGCAATGATGGCCTGGATCAGTTGGGGGTCTGTGCCAAAGGTGGGGGGGCACTCCACCGCGTCCAATATCCCAAGCCTGCCTGAGGTGCCGCAGCCTATGTACACCAGCCTCCCGCCTTTCCTTATTTGTCCATAAATCACTTCAGAAGCTTTTGCAATTTTGCCCAGCTCTTTTTCCACCGCAAAAGCCACCTTCTTATCCTCCTCATTCATCAGGCGCACCATTTCATACACGCTCTTTGAATCAATATTGGAGGTATTTTCATTTCTCTGTTCTGTTGCGATGTAATCAAGTTCCACCATATTATGATCCTTCCTTCCTGTTTCACTTTCTTGCTCCTTAACCCTTTACAGAACCTACCGTCATGCCTTTTACAAAATATTTCTGCAAAAAAGGATAAATACAGATAATGGGCAGCGTAGATACAATGATCACCGCAGCCTTCACGGAAATGGCAATGGTTGACTTATCCGCGCTCCCTGCCGCTTCCCCTACCATCATGGTCCCGTTCACAATGTTCCTCAAATACAGCATTACCGGATACTGGTTACTGTTTAAATAAATCAGGGAATTAAACCAGTCGTTCCAGAAAAATACCGCTGAATACAGGCCGATGGTCGCTATGGCTGGCTTTGACAGCGGCACCACGATCTTCCACAACAGCTTCCAGTAGCTCATTCCGTCAATCAGCGCCGCCTCTTCCAGCTCCCCCGGTATGGTCTTAAAAAAGTTGATCAGGATGATCAGGTTAAACTGGTTGATGGCAAAAGGGACCAGCAGGGCAAACCTTGTGCCGGTAAGCCTTAAATAGCTGACCAATAAGTAATTGGGGATCAGGCCTCCCGAAAAAAACATGGTCAGTATCACCATTTTCATAAAGAAATTGTTTCCCCTTAAAAAGTCCTTTGACAAAGGATACCCCAGCATGATCATCATAAGAAGGGAAAAAGCGGTCCCGCAGATGGTATAAAAAAAGGTATTCCCATATGCCCGGAAAAAGTTTGGATAAGAAAAGATCTGCTGGTAGGATGAGAGGTTGATCCCCTTTGGCCAGAAGGTCACTTCATTATTCATAATTGCTGCCGGGTCGGAAAGGGACATGGCGACCATGTAAATAAACGGCAGCAGGCAAACCAGCAGGACCAATATCATCACCAGATTTACCAGGCCGTCAAAAATAAGGTTGGATTTTGCTGTCTTTTTATGTTTTCCCATGGCTATCCCCCTTAATAGATTCCGTCCCCTGTCACCTTCTTGCTGACAGTATTAGACACGGTAACAAGGATCACGCCAATCAGGCCGCTGAACAGGCCGATGGCAGTTGCATAAGAGTAATTCTGGTTGGTAAGGCCCGTGCGGTACACCAGCGTGTCAATGATATCACTGACCCCTGAATTGGCAGGGGTGTACATCAGCAGCACCTTTTCAAAACCAAGGGTAAGCATCCGTCCTACGTCAAGGATCAGCATTACCATAATGGTAGGCAGGATAGAGGGCAGGGTCACATGGAACACCTTCTGGATCCTGGTCGCGCCGTCCATCTCCGCCGCTTCATAAAGTTCTGTGTTGATCCCCGTGATCGCCGCCAGGTAAATGATCGCTGTCCAGCCCATAAACTGCCAGGTGTCCGTAAATACATAAATCCACCGGAAGTATTTCGCATCGTTCATAAAATACACAGGGACAATGCCGAAAACATTTTGCAGGAAGTTATTCACCATGCCACTGCTGGGGGACAGAAGTTCCCCTAAAATGGCGATCACCACCACGGTGGAAATAAAACGGGGCATATAGGAAACCGTCTGCACCAGCTTTTTAAACCTTGCATTCTTTACCTCATTTAGAAAAATGGCAAATATAATGGGTATGGGAAAATTGATCACCAGGTTCATAAAGGAAAGTACCAGGGTATTGCGGAAAGCCCTCCAGAACATATTGTCTGTAAGGAACCGCTTAAAATAATGGAACCCCACCCATTCTGTCCCAAAGGGGCTCATGCCCGGGCGGTACCTCCGGAACGCCAGCACACTCCCTAGCATGGGAACATACTTAAACACCAGTATATGGATAATCGGCACCAGCATCATCAGGTATAACTGCCAATACCGTTTGAAATGGCTTTTAAAGGGCTGCCTGGGCACTGCTGCCGCTCCCTTTTTTGCTGCTTTTTCTTTCTTCATACACATACCATACCTTTCAAAAACCAGCCCGGCGGGTGCAGAACATCCCCATATGCCCTTAACCAATACTTGCCGCATGTTTTTCCATGCGGCAAGCGTGATAGCCCTTTTGGCCGATTTCATACCAGGGCGCTTCCAATAAGTGCTTTCTGCGCCCAACTACCTCTAGTTCCTATTTCAGTGCATCATTATACATCTGGCAGAAGGATTCGATCTGAAGGTTATTCATTTCACCCACATAAGCATCCCAGTCTGTTTCCAGGGATTTGGTCCCTGTCAGGAACCCATCCAGCCACACCTCAAGATTATCCGCCAGGGGCGTCTGCAGGGAGGAAGCGTCCTCTGCCTGTAGGTCGTCAAAGTTTACACTGGGCGGGATATCCTGGATGGCAGTGTCCATCGCTGCCACCTGTTCATTGATCTTCGCATAATTCTCATCATACTTGGTCATCTCACGGGCATTGTACCAGACCATCTGGGTAACGTCGGAACCGCACCCGTACTGGACCTGCATATATTTATAAACGCCGTCAGCCGCATTTAAAATCTCGTCTGAATAAGTAATGGTGCCGCCGTCTTCTGTATAGGTCTGCCCTTCCACCCCAAGGCACCAGATCTTCGCCGCTTCCTCTGAGAAGAACATGGCATCGATGGTCCTTACGATCCTTTCAAAATCATCCCTTTTCGCCGTTGCCGCAGGGAACATGATCCCGCTGCCAAGGCTGGATTTGGGCTGATGGTGGGCACCGCTAGGCCCTGCTAAGGGCGCGTACATCTGAAGCTTGAAGCCCTCCTGGGCAGCCGCCGATTCCACGCCGCCGATCTGGTCATAATATGCATAAGTTGCGCAGGAATAGCCGGTAGCCATTTTCTGGGACCAGGTATCAGAGTCAATGGGATCCGCCATTTCAGGGTCAAGAAGCCCTTCTTCATATAATTTATGGAAGAAAGCCAGGTATTCCTTCAGCTCATCGCTGGTTGCCGCTGCAAAATACTCGTTATTGGTATAGTCCCAGCTAAGTACGTTGGTTCCCGAAGAACCGTTCTTGCCCACGCTGATCCCAAAGGAAGGCATGGTCATACGGTAAAGCACCCTGGGGCCGGCAAGGATCGTAAGGGGATAGGAATCCGGGTTTTCTTCCTTGTAGGCTTTTAAGATCCCGTACAGGTCGTCAAAGGTCTTCGGCTCGGACAGCCCCTTTGCCTCCAGGAAATCCTGCCTTAAAATCAGGCCGCCGTCATAGAAGGGCTTATCTGTCAAAGATGGCATGTAATAAAGCTTTCCATCCTGGAGTTTCTTCGCTTCCACTGCATCCTCCAGCCCGAATTCTTTCACCCTCTCGGTAAAATTGGGTATCCACTGTTCATAATCGCTTATAGGTACAAGAGCGCCGTTTAATGCCAGGGAAGCATTTTCCCCTGTGGTTGTCTGGTACAAAACCACATCGGGCGCATTGGTCCCGGTATTCAGGGCAAGGGAAACCTTGGTATTATAATCTGCAATGGGGATGATCTCCCAGGAGACGTCCACATTGTACTTTTCTTCCATGGTTTTCACTGTCAGCCAGTCTTCTTTAAAAGGAAGGGTAGAATTATCGGAATAATATACCGTGATCTTTAAGGGATCCTCCCCAGCATACTTACTTTCTGCATCTTCCCCCTTGGCAGGGCTTTCCGCGTCTGCCTGGGACGTTTCTGTTTCCTTTTCCGTATCAGCCTGGGAAGGGGCAGCGTCTTCCTTTTCCTCCGGGGGATTGGTATCCGTCTGGGAGTCTTTTCCGGAATTGCCGCATCCTGCCAGCAGCGTTAGGGATAAGGATGCCGTCAGAACGAGTGATAATAACTTTGACTTTTTCATTGTAACCTCCTTTTCATATATCAGCACATTTGCTTCATTTATTGCAACAGGTTTCCCTGGCAGCAATCGCTTTATTATGAAATTCTTGGCAAATTATTTAATTTTTTCCTGTTTTCTATCATTCTTTTGTATACTTTAACTATACACCAGGATACTCCGTGAGTCAACAACTTTTTGTAACAAAATTACATGTTTTTATTTTAATTGATTTATTTTTTCAATTCATTATTTCACAAGCGTTTTTTTGCACAGGAAAAGGTAGCCGCCCTCACAGGGCAACTGCCTTAGTAAACCTTGTTGGTAAATGCGCCGGCCTCATTAGCGGTACAGCGCATAGTCCTGCACTTCCTTGAAAAACCCCGCCCTGCCCAGCGCTTCCCTTGCCTGGCTGGGATATTCTTTTACCACAATGCGGCGCAGGGCCGGGAAAAGCTTCCCCTTTTTGTATTCCTCCGCAAAAAGGGCAATACACTCCTCCAGATATCCTTCCTCAAACACCCGCAGGGTCTTCCCCTGTCTTTCCATCACAGCCACCGGGATCCCGCCAAAGCACGCCAGGGCAGTTCCGGGAACATTGAAAAAGCTCCTCCCTTCCTTGTGGGGAAGAACCTTCCCCCAGCACTGTGCCGGGTCTGCCGCATTTACCCACACCAGCTGCCTTTCCGGATGCTTCAGCGCCCGTGTTACCGAATCAAAATCCTTCCCCCGGATAAACTGTGCGCCGGAAAGCCCTTCCACAAAGTATCCCCTTCTTGCCTGCCCGGTGTATTCCCAGATACGCAATACCGCCAAAGCCTCCTGCCAGGAAAGCCCCCAGGCGGCGGCTGTTTCCCTGGAAAGGATCACACAGCGGCTAAAGCAGTCCTCCAGCCGTTTTTCTATGGATGGCTCCTTTACCGGGCGTACAATATCCCATCTCCCTGCCCGCAGGGCCTGGACCCGCATGTTCACCCGCTCCCTTGGGGCGGCTTTTTTGGCCCGTTCCCTGTTGTTCCACTGGCGTACCGGGAGAAAGCTGTCCGCATATACCAGCCCCTTTTCCATCAAAGACATAAGCGTAGCGTGGGGAGATTCCCCTTCCAGGAGGCCGTTCAGGGACTGCATAAAGCTTGCCCCCCGCTTTTCCAGGGCTTCATATATCAGGGCCTCCTTTTCTGTCAGTTCCTCCTTCTGGCAGGCAGGATCCATGTCCCAGTCGATTTGTTCCTGGTAGTCAAAGCGCAGCCCCCCTTTTCCTTCCATATGCCAGAACAGCTCCCCCTCCGCCAGATAGGAATCCAGCATATTTTCCCGGTATTTCCCCACTCTGCCCGGAAGCAGCGTCCCCTCCCAAAAGGGAGCCGGAAGGGATACCCCCGCATAGCCTTTCAGCAGGTTTCTTAGGCATTCCTCCCCGGGAGCCGCCGATTCCAGCCGGGCAAACAAAAGGGCGGCATAGTTTTCCCCGGGAAGGGTCTGCACCTCCTCCCGGCGGTTTTTCAGCGTCCGGGCCCTTGCCCGGCGGTATAAGGCCCCATGGTAATACACGCCCTCCTGCTTTACCGCCTCCTCCCGGCGGCACAGCTCCTCCAAGGCCTCCTCCGCCTCAGGGACAGGCAATCCGTAACGCTGGGCCGTCTGGGCTGCGCTGGCGGCCCCTCTGTACCGGAGCATCCGCCTGACCACAGGAAGCCGCGCCTGCAGGCACCCGCCCTGCCCCTGCTGCCTGGAAGCCCCATCTTCCCCAAAGGCGGCGGCATATTCCGCCTCCTGCTCTGCGGCGATCCACAGGCCCTGTTCCAGATACAAGACCCTCCCCTGCGCAGCCAGGCTGGCCAGCCATTGTACCGGGACCGGAAGCTCTCCCGCCGCCAGGTCCCCTTCTGCCATCAAAAGGGAATGAAGCTGCTTTTCATCCCCGGGAAGTTTTTCCCGCTGCTGCACCTGTGCCAGTTCCTGCCTGCCGGGGGAGAGCAGCTCCTTCTCCTTTTTCAGCGCTTCCTCCACCGCCCCATGTATGCCCCTGGGTGTGGGGGCATAATCGTACATCACCGCCGCCTCCTGCCCCCATTGCAGGGGAAGGGACATAGGGGACGGGATCTGGGAATAGACCTCCCTTACGCCCACCCTGCCGGAGCGGATATCCCACAGAAGCTCCCTTAATCCACTGGCATCCCAAAGCTCCTGCATACATTCCCTCCTGGTTTCCCTGATCAGTGGATGGGCCTCTTCCCTCACTGTCTGTTCCAGCATTTCCGCACTTCGCAGTCTCTGCATCCACAGGGGCTGGCGTCCGTTTTTCCTTACCCCCATCATCAGCGCCCTGCCGCTGTTATACCGGAATGCCATATTAAACACAGGGGTAGCGGGAAGCAGGATCTCCAGCCGCCTGAGGCAGGTTTCCGGGTCCACCCTTTGGAGGATGCCCTCCGGCAGGTGTGTCCCGCTGTAAGAATACAGTAAAAATCCGTCCTCCTCGTCCACGCTCCCTATCTCCATGGCAAGCTCCTCCCCTGCTATCTGGGCTGCAAGCAGGGCCAGAGGTGCATTGATCCTCCTCCCAAAAACCGAGTGGACCATTAACTGGCTGTTTCCCGAAGAGTCCCTGAAATGTTCCACCACAACCGTCTTATGGTCGGGCAGCCCTCCCACCGCCATAATCTGCCGCTCCAGATACCCAAAGGCAAGCCTGGCCGCCGCCTGGTCCAGCCCCAGGGCTTCCAGTTTTTCCAAAAGCGCGCCCTGCCCATAGGCTTCCTGGAGGGAGTGGAGGATACGCCCAAAGGCTTCCCCTGTGCGCTTGTCCCGCCCTTTCAGCTCCCCTTTCCAGAAGGGAAGCCTGGCGCCTTCCATTGCCGCCGGAGCCACCGTTATGGCATCCTTGCCAATATCCAGTATCCTCCAGGCGAAAGAGCCCAGGATGAACCGGTCGCCCCTGCGGGACTCATAGACAAATTCCTCATCCATCTCCCCCAGCTTCACGCCTTCCTGGGTCCTTACCGTATACAGCCCTTTATCCGGGATCGTCCCTCCTGCTGAAATGGCCAGCATTCTGCTGTAGCCGTCCCCCTCCACCCTCTCGTTGATCCTGTCATACAAGACCCTGGGGCGGGCAGGGATATCCCTTTGATGCTCATAGTCCCCCGCCAGCATGCCCAGGACCGACCTCACATCTTCCCTGGTAAGGTTCCGGAAAGGCCATGCCCTTGGAAGGATCTCCATCACCTCATCCAGCCCATAGCTTCTAAAAGCCGCCATGGAGACCAGATGCTGGGCAAGTATGTCCAGGCATTCTGAGGGCGGGTTCAGGCGTTCCACCATGCCTTTTCTTGCCAGCTCCGCAGTCATGCCGCAGGAAAGGCATTCCGCCGCAGTCCTGGGAAACAGGTACATAAGGCTCACCCGCCCGGGATTATGCCCCGCCCGCCCAAGCCTTTGCATCGTGCCGGATATGGTGCGGGGGCAGCCCACCTGCAGTACCTGGTCGATCTCCCCCACGTCAATTCCCAGCTCCATGGAGGAAGTGGCGCACAAAAGCCGCAGGCTCCCTTCCCGCAGGGAAAGCTCCACCTGCTGCCGCTGCTCCTTTGACAGGCTGCCGTGGTGCACCCGGGCGAACCCCTCCCCTCCCAGAAGATTTACATAATATGCCAGCTTCTCCGCATACCTTCTTCCCTCCACAAAGGCGATAACGCTCCTGCCCCTTTGGCAGTACTGGAACACCAGCTTTCCCAGCTCCTCCCATACAGGGTCTTTCCTCCTGCCCCTGGTATTGTCTGCATAGGGGGACAATACCTCCAGACGTACTTTTTTCTCCATAAGGGGTGCCGCCACCTGCACCTGCCCAGGCGCCAGGTATGCGGCGGCAGTCCCCAAAGGCTCAATGGTAGCTGACAGCCCAATGCGCTGCAGGGGTCTTTTGCACAGAAAATCCAGCCGCGCCAGGGAAAGCATCAGATGCGCCCCTCTTTTGGTGTCCACCAGCACATGCAGCTCGTCCAATATCACTGCTTTTGCCGTGGCAAGCACATTCTGCCCTGTTTTGCTGGTAAGCATCAGATACAAAGACTCCGGCGTAGTAATCAGGATATGGGGCGGCTTCCTTACCATTTGCTGCCTGTCCCTTTGGGGCGTATCCCCTGTGCGGATGCCTATGGTAATTTTCCCCGCCCCGCCGATGCCCTCCAGGGGACGGTCCAGGTTCTCCCGGATATCCGCCGCCAGCGACTTTAAGGGAGAAACATAGATCAGCTCCAGCCCGCCCTTCCCCTCTCCCTTTACTGCCTGGGCTTTCATCCGGTCAAGGAACACAAGAAAAGCTGAAAGGGTCTTTCCTGTCCCGGTAGGCGCACAGACCAATGTATGGCTTCCCTCCGCTATATACTGCCACGCCAGCTTCTGCACCGGCGTAGGCTCTCCTAAGGCGGACCGAAACCACTGTGCTGTTTCCTTTTCAAAAAGTTCTAATATATTTTCCATTATGACCACCTGTACCGCTGCCTTCTAAATCTGCCCATTTTCTCCCAAAGCCCATCAATATGGGATAAGTTTAACACAGAAAGCCGCAGTTTTAAATATTGATTTCCGTAATCTCAATGGAGATTGCAGCCTTTCCTGCAATAAGTTATAATTTGTTTCATAACAAAAAGCAAAGGCGGCAAATATATGGCAAAAATTTTAGTAGTTGAGGATGATCTGGCCTTAAGCGCCGGACTATGTTTTGAGCTGGATATAAGCGGTTATCTGACAGTGGCATCTTATAACTGCCAAAAGGCCAGGCAGCTTATAAAAAACGAACACTTTGACCTGGCAATCCTGGATGTGAACCTGCCTGACGGAAATGGTTTTGGCCTCTGCCGGGAATTCAAAGAACTCCTGCCAAAGCTGCCAGTGATTTTCCTCACCGCCAAGGATTTGGAAGAGGATGTCCTGGCAGGTTTCAATCTGGGGGCAGAGGATTACATTACCAAACCCTTTCACACACAAATCCTGAAATGCCGCATAGAGGTAGCACTGCGCCGGAACGCCCTTACGGCAAAATCCCCGGATTGTTATGACGATGGCTTCCTGCATCTGGATTTCCAGCTCCTTACAGCTGTTAAAGGCGGGCAAAAGCTGGCCATCACCCCTAATGAATACAAGATGTTAAGGCTTCTGACAGGCAATGCCGGAAATATTGTAACCCGCCAGCTCCTGCTGGAAAAGCTGTGGGACTGTGAGGGAAACTATATTGACGACCACACACTTACTGTAACCATGAACCGCCTGCGGGCCAAGATCGAGGATGCCTCCCATTCCTACATCCAGACTGTCCGGGGAATGGGCTATCTGTGGAAAAACAAAGAGGTGTGAAAAATGAAACCAGAATCTTTCCCCTCAAAAAGGCTGCTGTTTGCCCCAGGCCTGCTGCTTCTTCTTTTGAGCCTGTTGTGGAAATACATCCCTTTCAATATTATGCCCGTTATTTTGTCCGCGCTGGGCGCTTTTGCCCTTCTTGCAGCGGTTTTGTGGGGCCGGGAACAGCAACGGCAGCAATCAGGCCTTGCAAACAGTATCTGTGAAACCATGGATGCCCTTATGGATGGGCGGGAGCCGGAAAATTACCATCCCTACGAGGACTCACAGGCTTCTAAAGTGCAGCTTAAGCTTATGCAGTTTCATGATAAACTGCAAGAAGACGGGCGGCAGAACCGGCAGGACAAGCAGGCCATCCAGGAATTGGTCAGCGATATCTCCCATCAGGTGAAAACGCCTATTGCAAATATCCAGATGTTTACCAATATTTTACAGCAGCACCAGTTAACGGATGATAAGCGGAAGGAATTCCTCACCACTATGGCATCCCAGATCAATAAACTGGACTTCCTGATGCAGTCGCTGATCAAAATGTCCCGCCTGGAAACCGGCACTTTTACCCTGCATATGGAAACCGGCAGTTTATACAATACCATTGCCCAGGCAGTCAGCGGCATTTGCCCAAAAGCAGACCAAAAGGACATACAGATTGAAGTGGAATGTGACAGCCGCCTGGCAGTGCGGCATGATCCCAAATGGACTTCAGAGGCATTGGGAAACATCCTGGACAATGGGGTAAAGTATACGCCAAAGGGCGGGAAGATCCATATCACCGTCCGCCCATGGCAGTTTTATACCCGTATAGATATTGCAGATACAGGCACAGGGATCGCACCTGAGCACTATAACGATATATTCAAACGGTTCTACCGGGCCCAGGAAACCGCCGGGGAGGAAGGGGTCGGCCTGGGGCTGTACCTGGCACGCTGCATCATTACCCTGCAAAAAGGATATATCAGCGTAAGGTCACAAGCCGGAAAGGGGACTGTTTTTTCTGTCTTTCTGCTGAACTGAAAAAGAAAGGGGCTTGGCAATGGATATCATAACAGTACACCACCTGAAAAAATACTTTGGGACTGGCTGCAGCCAGGTAAAAGCCATAGACGGAGTAAGCCTAAGTGTTGAAAAAGGTAAATTTACCGCCATAACCGGAGCTTCCGGTTCCGGAAAGACAACCCTCCTCCATCTTATGGGCGGCCTGCATAAACCCGACGGAGGGACAGTTGTGGTTGACGGTACTGACCTGGCAAAGCTTACCGAGGAGCAGCTTACAATCTTCCGCCGCAGGAAAGTAGGGTTTGTTTTTCAGGACAACAATCTGATCCCGGAACTGACAGTCAGGGAAAATATCTTATTCCCCCTTGCACTGGATGATTGCCTCCCGGATAAGTTCTTTTTCAGGGAAGTGGCCGCAATCATGGGGCTTAAGGACAAATTAAACAATTTTCCCCATATGCTTTCCGGCGGCGGGCAGCAATGTACAGCCATTGCCAGGGCACTGATTACAAAGCCAGCCATTATTCTTGCCGACGAGCCAACGGGGAGTTTTGATATCAAAACAAGCCAGAACGTGGCAGGGCTGCTGAAAATGACTGCGGAAAGGTTCCGCCAGACCCTTGTTATGATCACCCATAACCTGGAGCTCGCCCAGCTTGCGGACCATGTAGTCTGCCTGCAGGATGGGCGCATTCAAAATAGGAGCCTGCCAAAAGGTACAAAATTGTAACATTACTGTACCACAATTGTAACACCACAGAGGTATACTCTTACCAAATAAAGATACAGGAGAGCATATACCTATGAAAGAAATGTTAAAAACCCTCACACGGCGTACCTTTGCCGCCAACAGGGGCCAAAACTTTATTGCAGTGCTGGCGATTGCCCTCACTGCCACCCTTTTTACCTCTGTCACTACCATTGGGGCTGGGACCATGCAGTCCCTTTCCCTTACCATGCAGATGTTAAAACTAAGCCGCGGGGACGCGGAGCTCCACAACATGTCCCTGGAACAGTTTGAGGCACTGAAAAAAGAGGATTTTGTAAAGAACGCGGGGATGCGTATGCCCGTTGCCTTCCTTTCCAATACCATCCGCCATAATGTTGAACTTGACGTGATGGATGAAACGGAAGCAGAGCTTGTCTTTGCCTCCCCCACCCATGGCAGGTTCCCCCAGGCAGCAAACGAAGTCGTCACATCTGACCGGGCACTGCGGGATTTGGGCGCTGAACCGGAAACAGGCGCCGAAATTACAATCGCTTTTACTGCCCATGGAAAAGAATATGTACTGCCAATGGTAGTATCAGGCTGGTATGAGTCCGTAAGCGACCAGGTCAGTTACCTGGTGGCAGGTACAGCGTTCCGGGATGCCAACCCGGATATTTTCCGCAATACCTATAAACAGGACAAAGAGCTGGCCGGTGTTTATTTTTCTGACATTACCGTAACCAACACGCTGCATCTCCAGGAAAAGCTTGATAAATTTTCCCGCAGCCAGGGTGGCAGCCCCGACGATATGCAGGCACCTAATTACCTTCCCGGCATTATCAACCAGGCCAAAAACCCAGCCCCTGATGGCACAACCCTGGCAGCAGGGTCAATGTTCCTTCTGCTCTTTGTATTCTGCGGTTATCTTTTAATCTACAATGTTTTTGATATCGCCGTAATGCAGGATATCCGCCGGTATGGGCTGTACCGCACCATAGGCATGAGCCGCAGGCAGGTAAAGGAGCTTATCAACCGGCAGGCTCTCTGGTTAACATGTATGGGGCTCCCCATTGGCCTTCTGGCAGGTTTTTTGGTTGGGCGTTCTTCCATGCCGGTGATCATGTCCTCCCTTGATACGGAATATAACCACATTGCAGTCCAGATTTCCCCGTCATTTTCCATCTTTGCAACGGCCGCCTTCCTGACAGCTTTTACAGTCTTTTTAAGTACCCGCAAGCCTGTGAGGACAGCAGCAGGCATCCCCCCAGCCCAGGCTTTCCGGTATGTGGAAACCAGCCTGTTAAAAGCGAAGAAAAAACGCAGCAGGGAAACTGCCACCATCCCCCAAATGGCCCTTTCCAACCTTGGCCGCAATAAACGGCGCAGCGCTTTTATCATAATATCCCTAATGCTGTGCGTTGTGCTGTTAAACTGTGTGGGGACCGCAGCAAACAGTGTGGATATCGAAAAGCAGGTAGCGCAGATGATCCGCACGGATTTCGCCATATTAAACGCCGGGTCTATGAGTAACCAGCAGGGGTTTACCAGCCGCGATATGGCCCTCAGTGAACAGACCATCGCCGATATTTCTTCCCAAAAAGGCGTTATAAACGGTACAGCAGTATATAAAAATACCCTGGAGGATACCAATGTGACCTATGATTTTGACGTGGAGCTGCCCATCAGTTCAAACTCACCTTACAGCGGCCTCCTTACAGGCGTTACCGAAAACGGTGTGGTGTTCAATCTCGGGGATGATGGGAAGCCAATCTGCAATGTGTATGGCATGGAGGAAGCCTCGATAGAGCGGATGAATATTCTGGAAGGGGAGAAAGACCCCCATATCCTTTATGGACAGATGTGCAATGGGGAAGGCGTCCTGCTGGGTGTCAAAGGCAAGATGGGGACCAAGGCCATGAATCCTGTTTTTGACCTCCTGGAAACAGGGGACCGGATAGCTGTGTATAAAAATGGCCAGCAGATAAAGGAATTTTCTGTCCTAGCAAAAGCAGTGACAAATGGGGATGATGAAGAGGTGGGGTACACAGTGGGCGGCCCTGTGAGGGTCGGCGGCGATGGGTTATTCCTGTACCTGCCCACTGAAATCTATAAGGAAATCTATGACGAGCCTGTGATCTACAAATATTCATTTGACATTGAAGAAAGCCAGAGAAAGAATATGTCGGTCTTCTTGGATAACTATATGGAAACAAAAGATATGAGCATCAACTATCTCTCCGCTGATTCCGCCCGCGCCGTTGCCCAGACAAGCCGGAATATCATCCACTTTGTAGGCGGGGCAATAGGGCTGATTTTTGGCTTTGCAGGCATTTTGAATCTTGTCAATATGCTCATCACTTCCATTTTGGCCAGGCGGCATGAATTTGCCACAATGCAAAGCATTGGCATGACCCAAAAACAACTGGCCCAAATGATGACCCTGGAAGGGCTCTGGTACGCCCTGGGAGCGGCCAGCCTGGGAATTGCCCTGTCATTGCTGCTGGATCTGACGCTGGTACGCAGTATTATAGACAAAAGGTGGAATTTCACCTTTCATTTAACGCTGGCCCCTGCCATCATTACCAGCATAATACTTCTGGCCTTTGCCGCCCTGGTGCCGTCCCTGGTACTGCGCCAGTTCCATAAGGGCAGTATTGTGGAGCAGCTTCACGTTTCAGAATTTTGAATAACCAAACCATTTGGGATGCCAGTATGTCCCGGCGCTGCTGGCAGGTATGCAAAAACGGAAAAGTTTCATATGATAATAAAAACCAGCCAAAACATAAAGGAAAAATGAAATATGAAACGATGTGTTCCGTTGGAACCTGCTGCAGAAGCTGTCTGTAACCAAAGCTCTGTGCCTCCGCTGATCTTTCAGATGCCTCCCGGGCAAGGCAGGAGGGCATTAGAGAAAATGCAGGATACGCCGGTATATAAATATCCCGCCGATATATCCTCAGTTTGTGTCAACACTGGGATGTGGGGCAGTATCCCGGTATATTTTATTGCGCCTAAAGGCGAAAAAATCAGAAACGTTATATACTATATCCATGGCGCAGGCTGGGTGTTTGGCAGCTTCCATACACACGAAAAGTTAGTCAGGGAGCTTTCAGCAAGGACGGGTTCACTGGTCATATTCCCCGAATACAGCCGGTCACCGGAAGCAAAATACCCCACAGCAACCGAACAGTGCTATTTTATCTTTTCCCATATCAAGGAAATTATCGGGGATTGTTTTTCGATAGCAGACGGTATTACGCCCACAGTGGCAGGTGACAGTGTGGGTGGGAACATGGCAATCGCTATGGTTCTGATGTCAGACATGCGGCATGGGCCATGCCCCCACAGGCTGCTGTTATATTACCCGGTAACAAACGCCTGTTTTGACACGCCCAGTTACCATCAATTTGCAACAGACTATTATCTATATCGGGAAGGGATGAAATGGTTCTGGCGGCAGTATACAGCTTCTATGGAAGACAGAAACCAGATAACCGCATCTCCCCTCCGGGCTGGCATAGACTGCCTTAGATGTTTCCCTCCGACAATGATCATAAATGGCCAGGCGGATGTTTTACGCAGCGAAGGGGAAGCCTTTGGCGAAAAGCTCCGGTGTGCAGGCGTGGAAGTGACAGCGTTGCGGGTTCAGGGAACTATCCACGATTTTGTGATGCTCAATGCGCTGGACCAGACAAATGCTTGCCGTACAGCTATGGACGCATCAACCCAGTGGGTAAACCGCCTGAATTGAAACCCAATGGAAAATAATGCAGGGAAAGACCGCAAAATCAAAACCGCCGCCCTTTACATTGTGATACGTAAAAAAAATATATTTTTTATCCTTGGTATAAGCGATGTTTGGCTCATACTGCCACCACCTCCCATTCCCATAATGTTGTATATACACCGCCCCCCCCTTCCAGACCTCCCAAAAAAGCCCTTCCGGTATATATACGGTGATTTCTCCCGCCTCTTCCTTGGCCACGGAATATATTTCAGACACAGGATCCTTTTTCGTCTTCCCCAGCTCCTGCCAGGTAACCTTGCCGCTTTTGGCCAGTATCCCATCCCCATTCCCTTTATCTACACAGCAAAAGAAGATCCCGTCCAATTCCTGCGTTTCAAAACGCCTGTATTTTACCCCTTCTTCCTCGAATACCGCGTAGGACTGAATATAGAAACTGTCCTGTTCAATCCCAAAATCTGTCAGGCCGCTTCTGCCATAGGTATGGGCGTAGCCGCGCCCATAGTCCTCCTGGCTTTTGTAGGAAATCAGGACAGCCCTCAGGCCATAATGGTTTGCCGCCTCCTCCAGATATGCCGCCGCATCAGGATTTGCCATGGCAAATCCTGTCAGGTCCTGCCCCAGGCAATCGTCAATCCTGCAATACACCGGATGCTGTTCCATAAAGTCCCCAAAGCCCCCTTCCTGATAAAGGCCGTTTAACATATTTTCTTCTTGCTCATCCGAATAACGGTCGCCTGCAATCTGCCTGTCCCTGTATTCCAGATACAAATCATAGATCTCATATCCCAGCAGGCCAGAAAAATACGCCTTTGCCTCCGCCTTTATGAGCCCATACTGGTAATCATCCAGCCCCTCTTTGCCTTCTTCCTCCCCGCTGATATGCACCCTGAATTCCTGCTGCCCATGGGCCATCCATACATCCACGGAACCTGTTGTCTGCAATTTGAATCCGGCATCCCTCACAGTGCAGGCTTTAGCCTGTACCACTTCCGGTTCAAAACCATACTTTTCACGGATATACTTTACGGCGTTTGCCTCACCAACTGCGGCCATTGCCTGCATCCTCTCTTTTTCTTCTTTCAATGTGCCACATGCCGGAAGGAAAACGGCGAAACCTATCAGTAACAGCACCATAACCGCTTTTTCCATATGAATACGTGCGTCAGCCATGCAGGATTTCCTCTTTCCATGCAGCAATCTGTGCAAGTAATTCTTCCATATTTATTGTTGAAAAATCGGTCGTGTCAACCTTAATCTGCCTGCCGTTAACGCAAAAGGCGCCAAATCCTCTTTGTTCTATTCCACAGACAAAGGTTTCATAAGAAATCGTTTTTGCTTTTGGGGTTTCCAGATTATTCCCTTTCTTTTCCGGATAACAGTCATTCACTACATGGCCCCTGTGCCTGTGAGGACTGCTTTCCCGTTCCAGAAAACGCTGGTAGATTACTTTGTAATCACCTGTTAAAGTGATGGCCAATGCGGAATATTGGTATTTTTCCAAAAGATTTTTCATTCCATGTTCTGACGAATATTCAAAATTATTCTCCAGGATAAACGGTTGCCCTGCCTTCATAAGCTGGCCTGCGGCATAATACATGATTTCCATACTGGCAATTCCGAGATTCACTTTTTCTGCCCTTGACTGAAAACCAACATTGTCAAACAGCAACTCTTTTATGGTATCCTTTGAAATAACAGGAAGTTTTAACCTTTCTGATATGGCTTCTGCCATAGTGCTTTTTCCTGCTGCCGGAATACCTGTCACTAATATACAATACATTTTCACGCCCTCTTCAAATTGATGCTGATAAAACACATCTTACTTACGGATAACTTTCCTCATTCCAGAACCACAAAATTCATGTGGGATTATCTTAAACCCTAAATTTTCATAAAATGTCTCTTTTCCTTTTTCTGCAATCAGTTGGATACTGGACCGGCCGCCGGTGGGTGTTTCCCTATCCACAAATCCCAGAATCCTATTGATAATGTTATTACCAATTCCACGTCTCTGATAGTCCGGCTGTACCACGATATCAACTATTGTATAATACATTCCGTCACCTATCAATCTTCCCATACCAACAGTTTGGCTATCCTTAACAGCAATTACCGTATACAAACTATTGATAAGTGCCTTTTGTGTCTGTTCCTTTGAAAAAAGCAACCACCCAACACTTTCCCTCAACTCACAATAATCCTCATAGCACAACACATTTTCCTTATATTCCATAGGTTTTCTCCAAACATTAAAAATTTTTAACCGATAAATACACTCAAATATAAAGTTGTCAAAGAACAAAATTTACTATTCCATATATTAAATGGCAAATTGTAAAAATTAAAATTGGAATTAACGCTATCCCATTCTTTCTATCAACCGCAAAGAATAAAAATGCCAAACAGGGGGGAATAGTCAACCCTAATATAACAAACACATTTACTATGCCTCCATAGTAAACTATCCAGCTTAATAAATATAGCAAACAACAGCCTGCCACAATGATAATAAAAGGGGTTACGCACATTTTTCTGTTTCTGTCCCGGTTTTTCAGTATACATAAAGCAGCAATCATCCATATTTGGCATACAGAGGCTACTGTATCAACCGTCCCTGTAATTGATCTTGCCCTTAATAGATCGTTTGGCGCAGGAATAGCAAACCAAATAAAATTTGGTATCATAATAATTAGAAATAGTAATAATCCCCAGATATCAAAACCCAGCTTATATTTTTGTAACATTTAATTTCCCCACAAATCCACATTTTCCGTCTTTCGCTTGAATACCACATACATTCGACATTGGGCAACCGGAACTGATGAAATGTTTTCTTGCATGTAAGTATATCATAACTCTGGTTATCTAACTATACCGATTCGGGACCATCCGCTAAAATATGAGCCATAGCCTTTATTTTTTCTGTTTCTTCTTCAATTACTTTCTTATCAATCCTCCGGAACAATATTTCAACCTCTGGGAGCAAATAGCCACTTGCAACATGTTGCCTTTCCCACTTGTTACTTATATTCAACCACTTCAATACTTTTTCCGAAGAAAAAGGTAAAAACGGCGAAAGCAAAACTGCTAAGTTTGCTATCATCTGCACACATTGATAAAGCGTATTATTGCAGGCGATTTTATTAGTATTCCGTGTAACCCAAGGCTGCTCTGCATCAAAAAACTTATTCGCATTTCTTACAAAATCAAAAATCCTATTAATTGCATCCTTAAAATACCCACTTTCTATAAGCTTTCCTACAGCGATATACAGACAATCTATTTGATTATCCAATTCAATATTATTGTTCCCTTGAGGAACAACACCATCACAATATTTTTCTATGAATGCCAATGTCCGATTCACGAAATTTCCATATGCCCCAAGCAATTCGCCGTTATGATTATGAACATATTCTCTCCACGAGAAATCTGCATCCTTTTTCTCAGGCCCATTTGCAATAAAAAAATATCGAATAGAATCGGCTTCATAATTATCTAACAAATCCTTCACCCATATTGCATAATTTTGGCTTGTAGATATTTTCCTGCCTTCCAAAGTTAAATACTCACTGGACACAATCTGGTCTGGTAAATGCCATGCTTCTCCATTTCCCAGTAATAGTGCTGGTAATATAATAGTATGGAATGGGATATTATCCTTTCCATGCACATAATAATGCTTGGCATCTTCCCCCCATAACTCAGAAAAAGCATTGGCACTCCATCCAACAGCCACCCTGCTTGCTGATAAATAACCTAATACATTTTCCGCCCATATATAAATTGTTTTCTTTTCATATCCCTCCTTAGGGACACTTATACCCCATTCCAAATCTCTGGTTAGTGCCCTGTCCCTTAATCCTTCGCTAATATATCGCTTTGTAAATGCAATGGCATTTTTGCGCCACTTGGGATGATTTTCAACCAGTGCTTCTAACTCTGGCTGCAGCTTCGAAATAGCAATATATAAATGGGTAGAGTTTTTGAAACCAATTGCCCTTGCGCATACCGCACATTTAGGTTCCAAAAGTGTTTCAGGTTCTAAAACTGTACCACAAGAATCACATTGATCGCCTCTGGTATCACTTCCACATTTAGGGCATTTTCCTAATACAAAACGGTCTGCCAGAAAAGCCTTACAACTTTCACAGTAAGCCTGCGGAACTTCTTTTTCGTACACATATGGGCTTTCATACAATTTCCTATGAAATTCTCCCACAAAATCTTTATGCTCATTTGCAGATGTTTTAATATAGGCATCATAACTAAAACCTAATCGCCCAAAGCACTCTACAAACTCTTTATGGTAAAAGTCACTGACCTCCTGCGGTGTTTTGTTTTCTTGTTTTGCCCTTATTGCCACAGGAGTACCATGGCAATCACTTCCCGAAACAAAATATACTTTGTCTCCTATTGCCCTATGATATCTTGCCAATACATCTCCTGGTAATAATCCTGCAATATGTCCTATGTGCAATGAACCATTTGCATATGGCCATGCACCGCCAATTAATATTTGTCTCATTTTACATACCTCATTTCCTTTCAATTTTGTAGTGATAACTTCTTTTCTTTTTGTTCATTTACAACATGTTTTCTTGTCAGTTACATTTTTTGTACTAAAAAAGCCCTCCTCTCTGAAAAATTTCTTTTTCAGGGACGAGAGCATTAGCTTCGTGTTACCACCCTAAATTCACTTATATCTCACGATATAAGCCTTATCAACTACGGACGAGAAATGATTCATCGATAGTCTATCACTATAACGGGTGAACCCGTCGCAGCCTTGGCATAACAGCTTCGGTACGCAGCTCCGAGACCATTTTCAGCAGTTCCTTTTGCGCCTGTTCTCACCTTATCAGACTCTCTGTAACATATCTAACCACTTACTCTTCTCTTCATAGCCTTTGATGTATATTTTGTGATGATACAGCAAATTAATTCATGTGTCAACAATTATTTTTCAGATCTTTCACTCTGTAACAATACAGTATCAAGGACGAAATCTATAAAACAAGCACCAAATGACACTTTAAATCATTTGGTGCTTGTTTTGGCTTAAGAATTATTCCCATCTTTGTTATGTGATTTTGCTTCCCTTATTTTGGCCTTTATGAGGGTTTGTAAAGCTTTGGGTTGCTTTAACTCAGGCCTGTATCCATTTTTATCTTTTAATATCCCAATGCCCTTCTACCCCTAAAAAGGCTTTTGCTGTTTCTTTAGAAAACTGCAGCCCATTGTCGCTATTTGTAAGAATAATTACATATTTATCCTGCAAAGGATATAATACCAAAAGGCTCTGGAAACCGGGATTAATACCTGAATGCCAATAAGTTTCTCCCTGGTTCCCAGACTCTATCGCAATACCTGCCCCCCAGCTATTAACAGAATCAATTTTCACAGCAGCAGAAAACATATCTTTCACAGCCCCGCCAGGATTATGATATTGCTCCATCAGTTCCTGGCAGAATATCGCCATATCTTCACTTGTAGATTTTAAGGTATATGCACAATTAGGCGCTTTTGCCACTATATCATTTGTAACCGGTATGCTGGCCGGAACAGCAAAACCTAAAATAAAAGCAAAAATAACCGCTATTGGTATACTGGCATAAAAAACTTTAGTGTTTTTTCGGGCAAGAAGCAGAAATGCTCCCATAATTGCAAAGCATAGCCAAAAAATAACTACTACTTTAGATACAACAAACAGAAGAAACAATGTGTCCACAATACCAGCTACAATAAAACAGACAGGCAGGCTACCCTTAAAAGAAAAAAACCTGAATTTCGTTATCTTCCCTATCACAAGCGCAGCTATAAGAAACACAATGAATACCACAATGAACATTGTAAATATATATATTACAACTGAGGACAGCCCCATATAAGGCGTAACTGTTTTGGCATGTCCAAAAGTGCTGTTATTCATCCCCAAAGGTGCAAAGACATAACATTCCGCAGCCTCTTCCAGCGCCATGCCACTGACATTTTCAATGATATTTTGTAAATAAATATATCCAACTCCCGAGTAACAAAACCTATCACCAGGATCCGAATATATTTTCTTATCAATGCCCAATTCAAAAGACGCAGAAAAACCTGCCGTATGGCATAACAATTGTTTCAATGTTATATCATTTATCCTCCCATCATCAGTGAGCAGGCCATCATCCAAAAAAGGGGCAATTTTATCTTCAAGGCCCAGCTTTCCCTCATCCACTAATTTCAAAGCAATATAGGCACTAACCACCTTGCCGTTGGAGGCAAGCTCAAATACAGACTGTTCATTTATGCCGCCGCCATAATTCTCAAATACCACTTTATCGTTTTCATAATAAGCAATAGAATATCCATTTACATCATAATTGTTTGCCATCAGTTCCGTTTCCTGTGAGCCATGGACTGCCGTACCCATTAATAAACCGCATACGGCTATTAACATTAATAGCACTCTTTTTTTCATAAACTACTCCCTCCCATTTTGATATTTCCCTAACAAAGACATGGTGCTGATATATAAACACTGAATCAGGTTTTTCTCATTAAAAGCAACCCCTGGTCCCGGCACACTTTTCCCGGAATAGCATTTGGAAAGCGTTACATCCCGTATAATGCCATCAAAGGAAGCTATAATAAAAGCCATAATATCTTTTACCGGCATAACTGGCACAAAATATCCATCCTCCACCCCTGATAACATAATTTTTGATGCACATTGTGTTAAATATCCGAAAGTGGATGAAGTAGTCACATTTTTATTAATCCGTCCATACCGCTCCGGGTTATAAGCAAAAAATGTGCTAAGTTCAAAAAGTATTTTATTATAACTTATCAGCATATCCGAAAAATACTGTCCAGAAATCAAAAACAGGTTGTATAAAATAACATCCGGTGCATTGCCAGATCCCATAATTTCATCTATCTGCCCAATGTAGTCCCCTTGTAAGTTTGACTTATCAATGAGCGCAGCAAGAACCAAATCAATATTATTAAAATATTTGTATACTCCCCCCTGGCTCATTCCCGTTTCTGATACAATGTCTGTCATCGTAAGGTCATAGGCTGGTTTTCGCTTACATACTGCAAATGCGGCATCTAAAATCTGGTTCCTTTTGTTTTCTAAATATTCGCCTTTCACTTTTGGCAAAACATCCATCCCCTTCCCCAATTTAGTAAAACGATAATGCTATCGTTTTTATAATAGCACATTTTTTCCACATAGGCAAGAATAAACGACACTGTTATCGTTTAAACTGTTATTGATTATTTTGCAGCGGCTTCCTTCCGTCACCACGGATATTTTATATATCTTATCTATAATTTATGGATATAACAAAGGCTGTGGGCCTAGTGCCCACAGCCTTTATTTATTAGTTGTATTTAGTGCCTATTTGTGCGTTTTGAAGGGTAAATTGGGCTTGTAAATATGGCCGCCACTTGTGTGGCGTGGTATGTGTTATACCAGCTCCAAAGCCCTTTTATACAATGGGTCTAATTCACAGCCGCAGCTTCCGCATTCTTCATCAGCCTGTTTGATTGCTGATACCAAGGCATCTTTATCAGATTTTCCATCCAGCCATTGCTGCGCAGGAACAGATATTAAATCCCAGCCAGATGCAGCAAACTTTTCCATGATCCTTTTTAATTCCTCCATCATGTTACTCCTTTCTAATTGGTTTGGGGCCGCTTGGAAATTACTTGTGGCAAGGACATTTAGGCAAGCCTTTGCCATGGATAATCCGTTAACAGTCCCTCACATGGGTTTCAAGTTCTTATTGAGCCTGTCCACCATCCAGGCTATTCGCTTTTCCCGTCCAGCGTCTGTCTTCGCATCAAGATATGCCCGTGTATAAGTTTTCTTTACGGATGGGGACATGGCCTGAAAATTTGTATAGGCGAGCCCGTGCCCTTCCAACAGCGCAAACAGAGCGGCAATCTGTTCCTCAAGGCTTTTTACCAATGCCTTATTCTTTTCTGACCATTTGCTGTTGTCTCTGCGCAGGGAAAAATACTTCTTATATGTTTTATCATCAATCTTCTCCATCTGCCCGTCAATCCAGCCAAAACAGAGAGCTTCTTCCAGGGCTTCTCCCGCCTTTACTGTTTTGGGCCCGCCTGCCTTACCGAACAAAAGCCAAATACCGTCATTTGACAGGCAGTTCTCACGGAGCCATTCACGAAATTCTTCTCTGTTGGTAAATTTCAGTAGTTCGCTTATGATATGTCCCCCCTATGGTTTTTCCTGCCCGCCACAAACGGGCAAATGCTGATTTAAAGTTGGCTCTATTATATATTATTTCCCCCAAAAATAAAATAGATAATTCCTACTCCCTTAACGAGCGGATAAATTTTTACAGGCTTTTGCTACATACCGGGAATGGCCTGCCCATGCCCCCGGGTTAGATTCTGACGCTTCTTTCAATGCCAGCTCCACGTTCTGTCTGTTGAACCCCATTTTTAGCTCCTTTCAAAAGGTGATCCGGTAAACTGCCCCCTTATGATGAAATATTTACAACTTACTTCCATTACCGGACGGCAAGGTTTGCATGAGGGCAAAAAAATGTTCAGGCTTACCGGTGCGAAAATAGTCATACCACGCTTCCAGTGTATTTGCTTCAAAAACGCCCAAACGCCCAATAATTTGTTTCGCCCACAGCAAAGCCCCTGTAGAACCTGCCGTAATCAGATTGTGATCCGCTACTGCCGGCTGATCGATATAAAAGCTTTGCCCTTTATAGCAGGGGGAAACCATTTCAAGGAATCCCGCCCCATTACTGGTATGCAGACGGCCATCCAACAGCCCAAAACCTGCAAGGGCAGCGGTTGCGCCGCAAATTGCACACACTGTAGCCCCTAAAGCCAGAAACTCCCTAGCTTTTTCCAGGATAGCCCCATGCTTTGGATCATTCCATGTGTCTGCACCCGGCAAAAGCAACACACTTGTTTCACTCACAACAATATCCTCAACCAAACAGTCCGGCATAATTGCCAGGCCACCCATTGTATGGATGGGCTCTTTCGTAAGGCTGGCTGTTTTAAGCAATACACGCTGGGCGTCCTTTTTGAAAAACCGTCCAGAATAAAGCTCCGAAGTAACGTGCCCCAACTCCCAGTCTGCTAAAGTATCAAGAACATAAACATACACCGTAAACATAAATTCCCTCCGTCTTCCTACTTGTTTTATTGATTATCTTTCATTTCCAGTGTACCATGTAATTGTTGACAGCAGTATGGCAATAATCCAAACCAAAAGGAGGGCGCCCAATGAAAGTGGACAGGCTTGTTAGTATTATTATGATACTTCTTGACAAAAAACGGATAGGCGCACAGGAATTAGCAGATATATTTGAAGTTTCGCCCCGCACAATCTACCGTGATATCGACGCGATTAACATGGCGGGGATCCCTGTCCGCGGGACACCGGGAGCAGGCGGCGGCTTTGAGATCATGCAAGAATACAAGATGGATAAAAGGGTTTTTTCGGCTGACGACCTTTGCACTTTATTGATGGGCCTTTCCAGCCTTCCCGGCATGGTACAGGGCGGCCAACTGGTACACGCACTTGCCAAAGTAAGAAGTTTTATCCCTGCCGACAGGGCGGAAGAGATCGAATTAAAAGCCAGCCAAATATGTATCGACTTCAGTCCCTGGAGGGGCAACAGCAATATGCAGGCATATATAGAAACCATAAAGACAGCATTACAGAAAAACAAGCTACTGGCCTTTGAATATATCGCCCATCATGGAAATATAACCACACGGGCCGCCGAGCCCTATTATCTTGTATTAAAAGGCAGCCATTGGTACTTACATGGGTATTGCCGCAAAAGAAATGATTTTCGGTTATTCCGGTTATCCCGCATGTCAAACTTACAAATGAAAGAGGAGATTTTCGTGCCACGGGATCCCCAAAAACCGCAGTTGGATTTTGATGGCATCCGGGCAGCTATGGAAACAAAAATCAAAATCCGGATCCATCAGTCTGTCCTGGACAGAGTGCTTGATTTTTGCCCTTATGAGGATTTTTCGCCAGACGGGGACAGGCATTACATTGTTGATTTTCCTTTCCTGGAAAACGAATATTATTATGGCATCCTTTTGAGTTTTGGGGATAAATGCCAGTGTTTAGAGCCTTTACATATCCGTGCAGAAATAAAACGCAGAATACATGATTTAGCTGCCATATACGAAAACAGGCAGCCATAAACAGCGGGCAACGAAAAACCGACTGGACAATAACCAAACAGGAAAAGCAACAGAAAAACCAAACAATATATCCCCCCGCTGAAAGCTCCCTCCTGGCAAATCCCCCCAGCCATTTTCACCAGCCCCTCTTCCGCAGGCTCTCCCGTAGTATACCGGAGGGTTCCCTGCCGGGGGCCTGCGGAATGTGGCTGCCCCCATGAGACCATTCTACTTTTTCACTGGTTCCCACACAATGCCCTTTTTTCCATAACCATTTCCCTGCACTTCCACTCTTCACCCAGTATGCAATATTTTTCTGTCGTGCCTAAAACCACATCACGGAAGCCAACTGCTTTATAACAGTAATAGGCCGGGAGATTATTTTCAAATACACCCAGCGATGCCCTTTTTGCGCCATAAATTCCAAATACAAATTCCAGCCCTAATTGAAGCATACCTTTCCCATAGCCTTTTCCCCGTGCGCCAGGACTTACGATAACAAATCCAAACCGCAGTTCATCCAATCCCCTATCCGGGTTTCTCAGTGTAAAAAAACCCACAATCCCAGTTTCATCAAATGCAGTAAACGGCATTAGGGATTCTACAAAACAAAATTCTTTTTGTGTGGCAGGATAAGCACCAAATATGCCCGCTGTCCACTGGTAAAACGCTTTTTCATCCTGGCACCATGATAATATTGTATCCGCATCCGCTGCTTTATAAGGCCTGATTCTAATCCTATCCAACATGGAACCTCCTCTGTAAATACTACATATTATTTTCTTCCGGAAGCTGCCTATACTTCCCCATAGCTTTCTGCCCCAAAGCCCGCCTTGCTTTTTCTTTTAGCTTTAATGTTAGCATGCGCCATCCCTGCCCCTTTGTCAAGAATAACACTATAAATTGTTTACCTCATTTCCACCCTGCCCAGATCCCCCGCCAAATGCTCTTGTACAATTATAAGCAGGAATTTAAAATTTGTGGTATTCTTATTGGGGAGGAAGAACCATGTCAGAAAGTCGCTTATTCAAAATTTTATATTATCTTTTAGACAGGAAACGCGCTACGGCTCCCGAAT
>OFHA01000103.1_pt1 | contig 74671 bp, 77 predicted proteins | sample 1521891 | NCBI WGS metagenome assembly OFHA01 (sample SAMEA3504089, study PRJEB24116) | mouse gut metagenome | biome: mouse gut; feature: mouse-associated habitat; material: faeces | place: Denmark | collected 2011
GAATCCGGCCTGTTCCAGCCACTTACCTTGTAAAAGAATCTGCGGCGGGGCTTGCTTGTAATTGCCACGCCCATAACATACCGTCAGTTTGCGGTCGTCCATCCGTCCTCCTTCCCCGCCGCCGTCCGGCATATGATTTCAAATACATTCCCGTCCTCTGTCCTGACAGTAAGAAGGCTGTTCCGCTCGTCTGCATTCAGGTCGGGAATCCCCATCCTTTCGCTGTCATTCAGTAAATCAAAAATCCTGTCCCTAAAATAGTTCAGTTCCATTCTGTTGTTCTTCTTTCATAGTCTATCAGATAATATTGTATAGTTTTTTAGAATCTATTGCAATCCCTACGTGTGATGTAGTCTAAAAGTGAACAAATTAAATGCTAATAGCTTATGAAATGGGTGGGCATTATGGAAGGAAAAAGATTGGGCAAACGTATTAACATGGTGAGGAAAGACCGGGGATTCACGGCAGACAGGCTCTCGGAACTTTGCAATATCAACGCAACTTATCTCTGGCAGATTGAGGGCGGGACAAAGGTTCCCAGTCTGCCCGTATTTATCAATATTATTCCGCTACAGGGTATTTTTTCATAGAAAACTATCATTACCCTCCACGAACCGCCTCGTGTTACGTGAATGCAAACCGCTATTTCCCGATACCTTATTGAACATTAGTAGTTCAATAAGTATGGATTTTTGAATAAAACAGACCCGCCGCCCCATCGCTAAATCTTCCTGCCAAACGGCATTTTTTCGTAGGACTAAATCAGCGAAACCCTTTGTTTTTACTGGGTTCTTGCTAACTTGGCAATATAATAACACATTCCCCCCACTGCATAAGCAGCGCTGCGCTCCCTGCCACAAAAGGCGTTGCCATTGACGTGCCGCTACGGACTGCATAACCGCCGCCCGGGGCTGCGGAGCGGATGCCAACGCCAGGAGCTGCCAAATCAGGCTTTACCTGATTGGTCTGCCTTGTAAACCCACGGCCGGAAAAGCTGGCAAGCTGCTGGTATTTTGCATCATAGGCTCCTACGGAAATCGCTTTTTCCGCCGTGGAGGGAATTGTCATGGTAGTTTCCTCGGTTGGGTACAAAAAACCTGTGCCTTGGTTCAGCACAGACTGCCCAGGCAGCCAAAGGTCATAGCTGCCTTGGACAATCCGCTCTGGAACCAGCAGGATTGTCCATGCCCCGCTATTGATATAATCCCTCGCCGGAAGGAAATCAATATAGATTTCCTGATACATGTTGTAGGGGCTTGGTTCCCCATAGTATACCAAAAGCTCTGTTTCCCCAAGGACAAAACGCTGGGGGCCCTGGATTTGGCGCAAAGGCCCTACCCGGGCACCGGAAGGATGGATGAGCACAACATCATACTGGTCCACATAAGATTTCCAAAGCTGGAGGTTAATGGATGTTTCATATTCCCCTACCCCCAATTCAATTTCCTGGGGCTCCCCCTGCCGCAAAATGCCGGAAGTATGGCCCCGGGCTGCCCCTTCATTTCCAGTGCCAATGGAAATGCTGGTTTTCCAGTAATTGGAAATGTCGTTGATATAGCTTTCCAACAACGCGGTTCCGCTGTGGGAACCATAAGTATTCCCAAAGCTGATATTGACTGCCATGGGCATCTGGTATTCCAGGGCTTTTCTTACCACATAGTCCAAGCCCCGCATAAGCTGGGTAGTCCTTGGGAACCCACCTGGTTCCTGTGTCCCAAGCTTTACCACCAGAAGGGAGCTTTCATATGCTACACCCCGGTTTACCCCGCCGGAAGCCCTGCCGTTTCCTGCCGCAATCCCCGCCACATGGGTGCCATGGCCGGAAGTGTCCCGGCTTGGGACAATGCCAAACCGCTCCTGCTCATTCGGGGCGTCCAGCGCCTGGTTGATTTCCTCCGCAGTAAATTCCCTGTCCAGGGTTTCATCATACAAGGCCAGAATTCTGGTGCTCCCATCCTCATTGCGGAAATCTGGATGGCTGTAATCAATGCCGGAATCTAAAACAGCCACAATTACGCCTTTCCCCGTCAGTTGGTAGCGTGCCCCCTGCAAAGGGGTAATGCAGGACGACTGTTTCCCTTCCTGCACGGCAAAGTACAGCCGCTTGGGCTTTTCCACATACTCTACCTCTGGTGCGGAAGCCACCTGTTCCATGGCATTTTCCGGCACATACAAAATAGCATATTCATTCATCAGCTCCACGACTTGTATCTCAGGGTTTTCTGCGGACAGGCGCATGATGTCCCCGGAATATTTTACAATCAGCTCCCATCTTTTTTCCTCTGGCTCAAAGCCTACCCCAAGCTGCAGGGATTTCTCCCGCTCCCGCCCGGTAGCATCCAGGGCAAGGTTCAATAAATTTTCAAATTTTTCGCTGTTAGCCGCCATATTTTTCCTGTCTTTTTGCTTTTTATTACTATATTACTCTGGCAACAAAATATTGTAACAAATGATGCTACCCCAGCGCATCCCTATTTTTTCTTATAGGAAAAATACCTTCATGCTTTAGCGCGGCAAGGTTTTTCCTATGAGAGAAAAAGAAACGGTGCAACCTTTTTCAAATTGCACCGTCCCTTACACAGAAAATACTTCTTTATAAATTTTCCCTAAATACGCTTTCCTTATTAGGGCAGCAGCCCTTTCCGCGGATGCTTTTTACGGTCCTCCTCCAAGCTTTTCTTGCGCCCCTGCATAATCTGTATCCGTTCAAGGACGGTAGTCTTAGCATTCTTCAGCTTAAGGCCAGACTGCTTTTCGAGGAACATCCCGAACCTGCCGTCGTAATTCAGCACATCCCCTTTCCCAACCATATGGAGTTCCCCGCCTTTCATGCAGATGTACCAGAATTTTTCATCTTGGTACAAAGCGCGGATATCCTGATAGGACAGGCGGAGGGATTCCTTATCTGCCTGGTTTTCCATATGGAAACCGCTGTTCCCAAAATGGTAAAGGATGTCGTTCTGCCGTTTATAATTCTCATCTTCCCGCTTTAAATAGCTGGCGGTAAAGAAATCCCCGGCAATTGCCTTGAGGAGAATCAGGGCGGCCACCGTCATACACAGGATATGGAAGTTTTTTTGGGGGACGAGCAGCATAAGGGCAAGGACGCACATAGCAATCAGGACGGATTGCAATTTTTTTGTGGGGGTATTTACATTGTTTTGGAACTTCACGTACTGCTTTATCATCTCATCGGTGTGCTTTGTCTTTGCCTCATATACTGCTTCCATCTCCCAAAATCTCCTATATGCTTTATTCCGCAAAAAATATCCTTTGGTTTTTTCCCTTACGGTACTTCCTGCTTTTTATTTTGCCTGACAGTATTCCTTGATTCCTTTAAAAATCAATTTGCCTACCACGGAACCGCCGTCCAAAATGCCAATGCTGCGTTCTGCGGAATAGGCTGCGCGGCCATGCACGGCACGCATCTGCTTGGTAGCTTCTGAGCCTTCCTCGGCTGCCTTTGCTGCTTCCTCCACTGCTTTTGCCGGGTCAGCGCTGTTGTCAACCAAAGCTTTTGCCCCCGGATATAAGGAGTCTACGATAGTTTTCTCCCCTACCTTGGATTCTGCTTTTGCCATAATGTTTTCCACCCCTGCAAGGACTGCTTTTGCAGCCTCCTCAAAGGTAGCTTCTTCCTTGCCCTTCAATGCTTTTGCCATGCCGGTAAAGCCAAAGGCTGTAATGGTGCCAAGGGAAGAAGGCGCGCTTGCGTTAAATGTCTTTCCGCATGCCATGATAAGCTTGCCTAAATCCGGCTCCTCTGCTGTTTCCAGGAATTTTACCACTGCTTTGTAGCCGTCGTCCATGGAAATCCCTAAATCGCCGTCGCCGTTTACCTGGTCCAATTCCACTAAGTAATCTTTATTTTCACTGATTTCAGCGCTGATCGCTGAAATAATCCCTTTCACTGATGCTCTGTCCATGCTCCTGCCTCCATGCTGCTAAACTGACTATAGTATGTTACATCCCTATCTTATTTCCCCTATGCCAACATTATTTATTTGCATTGGTATAGAAGGGGGACTCTGCAGGCGCCTGGAGCAGTTCTTTCAGCTGTGCGTCCAGCTTGAAAATTGTCACGGACAGGCCTGCCATTTCCATGGAAGTTGCATACTCGCCGATATGGGGCATTACAACGCTTACGCCCATGCCGGAAAGTATCTGGTGCACTTTGCGGTATACGATAAGCTGCTCCTCCATTGGAGTCCCGCCAAGGCCGTTTACCATAACGGACACTTCGTCCCCATCTGCAAGGGGCATGTCCTTTACAATAGTGCTCACAAGGGTTTCTGCGATTTCATCCGCAGTCATCATTTTCTTTACTTCAATCCCTGCTTCGCCATGGATGCCCATGCCCACTTCGATTTCATCCTCTGCAATAGTAAAGGTAGGCTTGCCAACCTTCGGCACAATGCATGGGGAAAGGGCTACGCCCATGGTGCGGATGTTTTCCAGCGCTTTTTCTGCAACGGCTGCAACTTCTTCCAGGCTCATCATCTTGTCTGCTGCTGCGCCTGCAACCTTAAATGCATATACCATGCCTGCAACGCCCCGGCGTTTGTCTGCATTTTCTTTGGGGGAGCTTGCTACGTCGTCCCGTACCAGCACATGCTTTGTTTCAATATCGTCAAATTCCACTTCGTCGCATGCCATCTGGAAGTTGAATTTATCCCCGTTGTAATTGCCATACAGGCAAAGCACGCCGGCGCCCCTGTCACATGCCCGTATCATGTCAGCCATTTTTTCAGAAGCTGGCGAAGCAAATACTTCCCCTACTGCACAGCCATCCAGAAGGCCTTTTCCTACATAGCCTAAAAATACGGGGAGGTGGCCGCTGCCGCCTGCCGTTACAATCCCGACTTTCTTATCCGGGGTAGGGTAATTGGACAACAGTACCCGGAAATCATCGTTCAGAAGCTTTACTTTATCTCCGTAGGCACAGATAATCCCTTCCATGGTGTCCTGCACAAAGGTATCTGCGCTGTTAATTATTTTTTTCATGAAAATCTTCCATTCCTTTCTTTTTTAATACGAACCTGTATGTATCGGCGCTGCCCTCAGCTTTCTTTTACGCCCCATGCCTCCCGCAGGAGTTCCGGGTAATTTTCCAGATGGGCGTAGTCGTTAAACCGCTCCACCGTGAAAAACCCTTTCTTATGGTCATAACCTAATTCGGTAATGCTCCCATTCTCAAAGGTAACGCCAAACAGTTTCCATTTTGCCACGTCAAGGCCTAAAATCCGGCACAGGACGGCGCGTATCCAAACCCCATGGGTGGCTACTGCCACGCAGTCCAGGCCGCTTGCCACTACTTTTTCCAGGGCTTTCATCCCGCGCTCTGCCACCTCCCCGGGGGATTCCCCGCCGGGATATTTCAGGTCTTTTACCATGGCGTCCTGCTCTTTCTGGAACTCGGCATACACCACTGGGATTTGGTCCGGCATCATGCCCTCCATCTCACCGAAATACAGTTCCCGGAATTCCGGGATGACCTCATGCTCCACATTCCAATGCTTGTTGGCCGTTTCTGCGGTCTGGCGGGCGCGTACCATGTCACTGGAATATACCTTCTGTATGCCCCAGTTTTTCATCCTGCGCCCTGCCAAGTCTGCCTGCAGAAACCCTTCCTCTGACAGGTCCACATCCACGTTGCACCGTTTATCGCATTGCCTTCCATGCCGGATTAAATATATTTTCACAGCCTGCTCTCCTTAGTTTTTAAACTTAATCTGTGACGGGTACTCCCATTTCTGGAGTTCTTCCTGTGCAAATGCAGGCGGCTCCTGGCAGTTGTTTGCTGTCAGCGCATGGTGGTAAAGCTCTGCAAGCTCCTCTATGTAAGCAGCCTTTAAAAATGCTTCATAGATGTCACGGTTATCCAGTGCAACCGCGCCATGCTTCTCTAACAGGAAGCAGTCTGCTTCCTTGCAGCTTTCAATTACGCTGTCTGCCAAATCTGTGGTGCCCGGGCGGCCATAGGGCGCAACTGGAACCCTGCCTTTGGTAAGCCCAAGGTTTGCAACTTCATATACAATAGCTGGGATAGGCTTGTTCAAAAGGGCAAATGTGGTTGCATAAGCAGAGTGTGTGTGTGCAATTGCCGTTGCCTCTGGTCTCTGGCGGTAAATCATCAGGTGCATCAACGATTCGCTGGTGGGCTTTAAGCCGGACAGGTTCTCAACTACAGTTGCATCCAGATCCATCACAATCATGTCCCTTGGGGTTAAAAGTTCCCGGTCAACGCTGGTGGGCGTAATTACCACATAGCCGCTTTCTAAGTCCCTTGCGCTGAAATTCCCGGATTTGTGCTTGCAAAGCCCGTCTTTCTGTGCCCGTTTTGCAATCTGGCAAACGTCTTTTTTCAATGTTTCTAACATAATCTTACCTCCTATAATAATCCCAGAATATCTTCTGGTTTTTTTGCATTTTTTATCTTCCTGAGTTTCTTATCATCTTCCAGTATCAGAATCAGCTCATTCAGCGCCGTTAAGTGCCTTTCATAATCCGGGGTTGCCAGCACGATAATTACCTTTGCTTCCAGGTAATCAAACACCGGGATAATTTCCGGCAGGACCATAATGGAAATGCCTACGTCATTTACCCCGTCGCTGATGCCTGCATGGGCAACCACTACGCCGTCCGCAATCACAAGGTACGGCCTGTTTTTGATGATATTGTCTATCACGGCCTTCACATACCTGATCTGGATGCTGTGGTCGTAAAGGAGGGGCACAGCCGCAAATTCCACTGCCTCCTGCCACTCTAACGGCTCCTTCATCACGCGGATATGCTTGCCTTTTAAGATATCCTTCAGATGCAGCTTTCCTTGTTCCATATTCCGGGCCTGTTGGCTGGAAAGGTGCACAGCCCCGTCCATAAACCCACTGGCCATCTTAATTACCTCGTCGCGGCCTGAGTCCGCAACATTCCCGTCCTGAAAATCCTTAAGGACCTTCTCCCGCAGGTTCTTCCTCTGCTTTTCATCCATCAGCGGGTCAATGACATACAGCTTCTGCCCTGTAGGCAGCGCAATGGTAGAAAATACCATATCATAAGGTTCGCCATAGCCTGTAAACTGCCCTGCAGACATACATTTCACAAACCGGATGCCCGGGAACAGCTCTTTCAGCAGCGACAGCAGCACCCGGGACACGGTAATGCCGTTTTGGCATACCACAATAGCCCTTGGCCGCAAATCTTCCACCGACATCCCTTCCTTCATGGTAAAAGAAACGATAATCAGCGTAATATATACCAATTCCTTTTCCGGAATTTTATTCCCCGCCAATGCCTCTAAGGGGCCGGCGGACTTCCGCACCAGCTCATGGAAGCTCTGGTATGCTGGAAGCACATATTTTGTAATATCCAGACCAATATGAAAATCGTAGCGGATACGGTAAAGCGCCGGCCCGCAGTGATGGACGAGGAGGTTTTCCAGTTCATCCTTCTCATTGATGGTGATGCCTGTAAACTTTTCATAGTTCTCAATGGTTTCCCTGACTGCCCGCCGCAGCCGGAATTCATTTACCGCATCACGCACCCATCTGGCAGATTCCAGCTTCGTGCCCTGGATATATGCAGTCAGGTACATGACTTCATCGTCACTGGCAATCTTCCTGCTTTCTGTCAATCCCTTTACCACGTTATACTCCCATGTTTCACCCACAAGGTGCAGATCCTCGGGGACTTCGTCCAGCGTAAGCCCTTCTTCAATCCTGCGGAACAGGATTGCGAAAAGATAGCTGTTTGCTTCCAGCATCTCCCCTACGAAACGGATCCCAAGGGCTTCCTGCACATTCGTCAGAAGCGCCCGCATTTCTGCAAGCTCCGCTTTCCCAAGGCCACAGATTTCCGCCACAATTGGCGCATGCTTGTACTGTATGATGATGTTACCAAGGGTTGTAATCAGAAGCTGCCTTTTGGCGTATTCCGAACCGCTTAAGGTATAGCCGTTCTGCCGCCCATAGGAAAGCCCAAGCTGGTTCTGCGGCAGCGCGTTATCCAATTTTTTCAAGTCAGCAAGCACTGTATTCTTGCTGACTTTCAACTCTGAAATAAAATGCTGAAGCGACAATTCCTCCTTGCTGGTTAAAAGCATAAGGTGGAGAATGTCGATTCGCTCCTCTTTCGAGAAGCAAATCTCCTGATTCTCCCGTTCCAGTTCTGCCAGATCTACTTCATTAACCACCTCTTGGGGAACATTGATTTTTCCATTGGAAGCCCGGGTAATCTCTGCATATCCGCAGCTCTCTAGGTACTCGTTGATTTTCCCAATCCCATAGCTTAGCTGTTTCCTTGTCAGATGGAATTTGCTTTCCAGCTCTTTACCGGTGATATTATCGCTATTTTCTACTATTTCTTTTAATATTAAAAAATACCGTTTTCCAATTTTCATATTATATTCAATGACATGCAATTAAAATTATTCTTAGTTTCCAGAAGCCATGTCTGCTTTCTTTTCTTTGATAAGGCTCCTTGAATAGAACACAAAACAAACAAACCAAACTGCGAAGATTACAATTGGGATGAAATTCCCATCCACAATCTGGGCGATATGCGCCAGAGCATATGTAATAATCGGGCCGTCAATACTGGAGTTAGAAATCATCTGCCCGGATTCCAACGCAACTGCCCCTGTGGTATTGGCAAGTTCCGTCACAAACGGCGCAAATGCGGTACCTACCCACAGGAATACCGGTGCAAAAATAGTACACTGGATAATCATGCGGATAATGTTGCCCTTGCATACAAAGTATGCCGGCACTGCAATGGCAATATTGATAATCCCTGCAAATGGAAGGATTTCATTCCCTGGCAGGAAGAAGGACATAACCAAAGTTACCGGAATTGTCCAGATTACTGCCAGCCAGATTTCATTGGAACCGCCTAAGAACGGCCAGTCTAACCCAACAAACAGCTCGCGGTCGTTGAACTTTGCCTGCATAAACTCAGAAACTGCATTGGAGATTGGCTCCAAAGCCTGCATGAAATACTTGGAAATAACCGGGAACAAAGTCAAAGCTGTGGAGCACTGGATCCCAAGGGTAAGGATGCCTGCCACGTCATACCTTGCAATAATCCCGAAAATCACGCCAAGGATAAAACCAAGGATATGGTTCTCTGCAAAAATACCAACTTTTTCTTTTAAATCGTCTGCGTCAAAAGATTTGTTCAAAGCCGGGATTTTCCGGAGCACGCAGTCAATGGGGTACATCGGGGCTGCCAGAAACGCCATCTTGTGGGTACATGTAACGCCCGGGATTCCGGACAGCTTCTCAATACGGTGCTGATGGAAGTCAGCGTTTTTCAATTCAAGGACAATCTGCACTGCTGCAATGATAAATGCGATTACTACGCTCTTTGTGATGTAGTAAGCGCCTACAGCCGTAAAGATCTTGCCCCAAACATTCCATAAGTCTGCATTAAATGTATCTGTCTGCTTGATAATCAGCATAACGATATTGATGCCGATCACCAATGGGAACATTAAGAACGCCCATGGCCAGGACCATGAAATCGTGGACATTGTCGTCCAGCCGCCGTCCGTAATCGGAAGGCTGATACCTGTGGATTTTGCCATTGCTTCAGCAGCCGGGGTAATGGCGCCTGTCATGTAGCTGATAAGCATTGACATGCCAGAGAATGCCACACCAAGGGTAATGCCTGCTGAAATTGCGTCCTTTACTTTCATTTTAACGATCAGGCCTGCGATAATTATGATAATTGGCACAAATACCGCCGCGCCCAAGCCAAGTAAAAAGTTTACAACATTCTGTAATATCTGCATTTGCTCCTCCTTCACCTTTCTTCTGTTCTACTATGATAGCTGCAATGCCTGCCCTGGAAAGGCTGCCTATGGCATACGGTCCCGCTCCCTAACAGCTTCCTGTTCCGTGGCAACACATGCCACATGGCCGCCAAAAGGCAGGTATGTGACTAGGTACTGCGCTTTCCTTATACTGGTTTGTAATCTTCGATTGCCTTCACCAGCTTGTCAAATTCCTTATCTTTCCCTACGCCTGTTAAGAAAGCCAGCCCATTGATAACTGGAATTGGGTATTCTTTCGAATTCTTCACGATGGAAATATAAGCTGCGCTCCCGTCAATATAGCGGTCAACTTCACGCAGGTTAATTACTTGTACCTCTGCATCTACTTTCTTGTCTTTCAGCATCCTCGCTACCTTGCTTGCTACTGTCTGTGATGTTGCTACCCCGCTCCCACATGCTACGATAACTCTTGTTGCCATAATTCTTCTCCTCCTTATTTTTCTTTGTTTTAAAATCCTCCCAATCCTGCGCTGCCTTACGGCCTTCGCACACCCCAGAATATCCAGGCTCTGTTTTTGGGAAGCTTCTGTTCCCTTTAGGAATCCATCCCCGGCATATTACATACCAGCCCATAATATTCATCTGCCGTCTTTGCCGCAATCAGCTTATCCATCAGTTCTGGGCTCTGGAAATTATCCACCAGTGTCTGGAGCAGTTCAATGTGCTCGTCAGATTTCATGAATCCTAGGACAAAAATGAACCGGACCTTATGTACCTCGTCATTGTTTGCCATCTCACACCAGTCAACAGGTTCTTTTAATCTTACTGGTGCGATAAATGGGTTGATGATATGCTGTGCATCGGCATGGGGGATTGCCACCGGGTAAGGCTCTACCGGCAGCGCTGTCGGGTAATTCGCTTCACGTTCCTTCAGCGCTTCTTTATAGGTTTCCCTGACATAGCCAAGCTGATGCAGCTCATCAGCCATTTTGTCAAAAAATTCTTCCTGGTCCTTCACTTCAAAATCCAGATGGACCAATTCTCTTGCAATCATGTCCTTCTTCATAACCGCCCTCCTTTCGTTTCATTTTGGTATTGCATTGTCCTGTCACTAAAAATTGTACTATTATATTGCCTGATTTCCAAGTTTTATTGGGCACAATTCCCCATTTTGCTGGATGCGCAAAATTGTACCTTTACAGATTTTCCTTATATTTACAGTTGTCTTAGCGCATTTTTGTGCATGTTTTCCTCTTTATGGAATTGGGTAATTTTACATGGTTTTCCTGCACTTCCATTTTCACCTATTTTCATTTATAATAAGTGGTTAGTGCAAAATAACAGAAGGAGGGGCATTATGATACGGTATATTGCAAGCGACCTTGATGGGACGCTGCTGGCTGACGGCGCACAGAGCATTGCGCCAGAGATCTTTGATTTGATTTTGAAACTGAGGGAACAGGGCATCCGGTTTATTGCTGCAAGCGGAAGGCAGTACCACAGCATCCGCCGCCTGTTCGGGCCTGTAAAAGACATGATTTCTTATATAACGGAAAATGGTTCCCTCTGCATCCATGAGGGGGAGGTAGTTTCCCGGGGCCTGATTGGGCGGGAGCTTGGCCTTGAAATCATTGGCGCCGGGAGGGAATATGGGGACTGCCATACGCTGCTTTCCTGCGGATCCCGCCACTATACAGATTCCAGAAACAATGCATTCGTCCACCACATGCGCGATGTGCTCCACAATGACATTGCTGTAGTAGACGACCTATGCCAGGTTGAGGAGCCTTTCTTAAAGCTGGCAATCTGTGATTTCCAGGGCACACAGAAGCTGGACCCATTTTTAAAGGAACGGTTTTCTGACAGAATCCGCGTGGTGACAGCCGGGAAGGAATGGGTGGATTTCCTTGCGCCGGATGCCGATAAGGGAAAGGCACTTGGCATGCTCCTTGCACGCCTTGGGATTCCGGCAAAAGAAGGGATTGCGTTTGGGGATCAGTACAATGACATTGAAATGCTGCGGTTTGCAGGGATAGGGTATGCCATGAAAACGGCTGCGCCGGGAGTGGCGGACTATGCGGACCGGGTAACGGAGTCTGTGGCAAACGTGCTGAGGGAAATTGTGGAAACAGGGGGAACCTTGAAAGCTGTATGATTTCCTAATTCAAAATGCCAGAAGCCGGCTAGAGCGTGTCTGAAAATTGTAGGAATGAATTTTCAAACACGCTCTAAGGCAGAGGTTTCTGCTTTTACAGGCTTTTGGCATCATTATTATGCAGTTTTATTATAGATTAGTGTTTTTAACACTCTAACCATTATAGTAATTATTACTCTGGCGGTTAACTCGTAAATTCCTGCTCCAATTCAGCTACTTGTTCCATAGTAAGGCCAGAATACAGCGCAATCTCTTTTAGGGATAATTTATTTGCTTCTATCATCCTCAGTGCAGATTGTTTTTTCTCCTGTTCTATCCCTTGTTCTATTCCCTGCTCTACACCCTGCTCATATTTTTCCTGATAATGCATCTGCAACGTCATATAATCCAACCTCCACTTCTCATTCCTTCTGGCTGACTGCACTGCCGCATCTAATTCCCTGGTAAAATCATCCTCCGGCTCCTTGCCATCAATAAAATCAAGCAGCCGTTTCAGCTCCGGCGTTACATCATCCATTGTCCCTTTCGTGTTCAATATAATCTTTGCTGTGCCATCCCCTAATCCAAGCCCCAAATTTTGGATGCAGCGGTTTTCAAACGTATAAATATGCCGCCCTTCACCAAATAAATCAAACGCACATACAAAAATGACAAAACTGCATTTCAGGCCCTTATAATCCTTTCCTTTTTCCAAAATATTCAGGTCTATCATTCCCTGATAATATCTTGTTCGCTTAGGAAGGTTCCTATTCGCTGTGGCCTGCATTTCAATGTTATATACGGTTTCTTCCCCATCCTCCACATAAATGTCAAGGCGCACGCTTTTTGCATCAGCCGAAATGTCTATCGTTTCCTGCGGCCTAGGATATTCTATGCGGGATATTGTTATGCCCAGCACCCGTTCTAAAAAAGGCCTACAGAATTTCGGGTTCCTCATGATGACGCTGAACATGAAATCATCTTTTATCTGCAGTTCTTCAAATGCTTTTCCCATAGATGCTCCTTACTATTGCTCCATTGAAATTTAACTGCTGGGGCAATATAAACTTCTATTCAAATTTAAGCTCCTGTTATGCTTATAATATAGCACACAAAAAACGGATGCTCAAGGGTTTTCCCAAGAACAGAACATCCTCTCCCCTCAGCCAAAAGTCTTTCCTATAAAGTAAAAAAATAGGCAGCCACCCCAAAAGCGCTGCCTATTTTCCTTGGTTCCCCAAACCAAATTTCCCCAAATACACATAGTTAGTTCCAACATCCATAGAACCACAGAAAAACCTTGCAGTCCCCTTTAAATCACTGTCAAAAGCCCAATAGATTTCAGCAGCAGGATTACCAAAAGGACTGGCGCAATAAACCGCACCATCACAACATAAAGCTGTTTCCTGCCAAACCTGCACCCTGTCTTTTCCACTTCGCCAATAATCGTCTTTGGCATCACAACCCAGCCAACCAAAATGCAGGTCCCAATAGCTACCAGCGGCATCAAACAGTTATTGCTGATATAGTCCATAATGTCCAGCACCTGCGCATGGGCGCCATTGGGCAGCACAATGTCAAAATACAGCTTATTATATCCAAGGCACACCAGCACGCCCCCTGCAAGGGCAATCACCGTTTCCAAAATAGTAGCCTTTGTCCGGGACATATGGAACTGATCCATAAAACTGGAAACTACGGCTTCCATCACGGACACTGCGCTTGTCAGGGCTGCAAATAACACCATGGCAAAAAACAGCGCGCCAATCAGGTTCCCAACCTTTCCCATGGAGGAAAATACTTTTGGCAATGACACAAACATCAGGCTTGGGCCGGAAGCTTCCATACCTTCCCGGCCCATAAAGGTAAATACTGCCGGGATAATCATAACGCCTGCCAAAAATGCAACCGCAGTGTCAAAAATTTCAATCTGGTTGATGGAACGGACTAAATTCGCATCATCCTTCACATAAGAGCCATAGGCAATCATAATCCCCATAGCAACGCTAAGGCTGAAAAATAGCTGCCCCATGGCATCTAACAGGACTGTGAAAAACCCCTTTACTGTCAGGCCTTCCAAGCTTGGGATGACATAAATCCAAAAGCCTTCCATCCCTGTCCTTGTCACCCCATCCCCGTCCGTAAAGCTGATAGTCAGGGAAAACACTGCAATCCCTACAACCATAAGCAGCAGCAGGGGCATCAGCACCTTGGAAAAGGATTCAATCCCATGGTTTACGCCCCGGAAAATAATGACTGCCACAACTAAGAGGAATCCCACCATAAAGATCAGCGGTTCTGCCTCCCCGGTGATAAACCCGGTAAAATACCCGTCTGCCGACGCGCTGGCTCCATCCCCTGTCAGGTAGGCCATCAAATATTTCACAACCCATCCGCCAATCACGCTGTAATAAGGCATGATAATGACTGGCACAAGGCAGGCCAACACCCCAAGAAATTTCCACTTTTCCTTCAGTTTCCCATAAGCTGTCAAGGGGCTCTGCTTTGTTTTCCGCCCAATGGCAATTTCCGTAGTCAGCAGCGTAAACCCAAAGGTAAGCGCTAAGACCAGATATGTAACAAGGAACAGCCCTCCGCCGTCCTTTGCCGCAAGGTATGGGAACCTCCAGATATTCCCTAACCCCACTGCACTGCCTGCTGCTGCAAGCACAAAACCAATTGAACCTGAAAATGAATGTCTGCTTTTTTCTCTTTCCATTTCTCTTTTGGGGAAATCTCCCGCTCCCTTCCTTTTCTAAATCTAAGTAGCCAAAAATAGGCGACTGCACCTATTATACTATAAAAGAGCGGTATTTCAAAGCCTTTCTTCCCAATTTTCCCTAATAACTACAGCTTATGGAAAATCGGCACCATCTCGTCATATGTGCAGAAATACCGGAACCCTAAGCTTTCCAGAAGCTGTTTCCCTTCATGGATATACGCCCCCAAATGCCCAGGCTCATGGCTGTCGCTCCCAATGGTAAGTATTTCCCCGCCCATGCTTCTGTACAGCTTTAAAATCTCTACAGACGGGGTCGTATCCTGCAATCCATACCTGTGGTAGGAAGTATTCAGTTCCAGCCCCTTCCCGTCCTGGATGGCAGTTTTCAGTATTTCAGAAACCAACGGTTTTACTTTCCCAAAAGGGTAAACGCCTGCTTTGTCATACCGCAGAATCATGTCCAAATGCCCAAGGACGCTGTAGCCCTTATAGGCTTTCGCCACACGCAGCAATTCCTCATAATATCCTTCATTGTATTCCTTCTGGCTCTTTCCCTCTTGGAATTCCTGTGTCCAGAACTCCTTGTCCTCCACCTGATGCACAGACAGGATAATGAAATCAAGGGGATTTTTGTCAAAGGGGGCGTTTTGGGCAAGGGCTTCATACTGCGGGATGGTATGCTCCTGCATACCGAATTCCAATCCCATTTTAATATTGATTTCTGCCCCATATTTTGGCCTAAGCCGATATACCTTTGCGGCATATGCAGGGTAATCCGCATTCAGGTACGGCTTGTCCCCATAATATTTGACAGGCCCTTCACTGTCCCAGTCTTTTTTTACGCCATAATCCACATGCTCGGTAAAACAAATTTCATCCATCCCCATGGCTATGGCGTCTTCCAGCACCTGCTCCATTGGATATACCGAATCACTGCTGAATTCTGTATGTACATGGTAATCTGCAAACATATCCGTTTTCCTCCAAAAATCATTGTAATACCCTGTATTGTACCATTGATTTTTGCAACAATCAATGGTACAATGTCAAAGGAAAATCTGAATCAAAGGGAGGGCTCTCATGGCTACATGGCAAATTGTATTGATCGTAATAACTGTTCTTCTGCTGGCAGCAACTATTGCACTTTACATATTGGGCAAAAAATCACAAAAGAAAAAGGAAGAACAGGACGCACAGATTGCAGCTTCTGCGCAGACCATATCCATGCTGGTAATTGACAAAAAGAAAATGAAGCTAAAAGATTCCGGCCTGCCCCCGGCAGTACTGGCACAGACCCCAAAGCTATTGCGCGGCTCTAAAATGCCGATTGTAAAAGCGAAAGTGGGGCCGAAAATCATGACTTTTATCTGTGAAGGGGAAGTGTTCGACCGCATCCCTACCAAAAAAGAAGTGAAGGCTGTCGTCAGCGGCCTTTATATTACCTCTGTAAAAGGGCTTCGGGGCCCCATAACGCAGGCTCCCCAAAAAAAGAAATTTTGGGACAGGTTCAAAAAGGAAAAATAATAATTTTTAAGGGCTGGTGCAGAATCTTAAATTTTGCACCAGCCCCTTTTTCGCATCCCCTTATGACAGGGTAAAATCCCCTGCTTCCTTCGATTTGATGTTCATGGTAATGGAACAGTCCGCCAAATGTTCATAATTGACTTCCAGGTTGTATTTCACCTTCACGTCAATATTGTCTTCTGTTTCCGCAATATCCACGCTCTTTGCATCAATGCCGATCAGCAGGCTCCCAAACGGCGTGTTGTAGTAGGAAACGTTCTTCCTGTTTTTCTCAAAAATCATATGGACATTGGAAATGCCTTTCTTGGTAATGTCAAGGGAGTCCTCCGTCAGCTTGATAAGGTTCCTTGTGTTCCCTTCAAAGCCTTCCATGACCTCGTCATACATAATATAATGTTTCCCGTTTTTCTTATAGTAGCCTCCGGCTGTAATCACTTCCACCGGCTCTACATCTTCTTCCTCTTTGGCTGCAAACTGCAGGCCACTGATTGATAACAGTACATCTTTTGTCATAGGTTACTCCTCAATATGTATTAATTGTGCTTCTTTGATCTCACAGGGCAGGATGGAATTAGCAAAATTCTTAAACTTTTCCGCCGCGTCACTGACATAAAACTGATATTTGGCAGGCCCCGCCTTCCCATCGTCGGCAATCTGCTGCTCCTCCAAAAGACGCCTTAAGCCCTGCGCCGTTTCATAGGCAGGGTTTACCAGATTGACTTTGCCGCCCATAATGTCCCGTATAGTAGAACGCAGCAGCGGATAATGGGTACATCCCAGAATCAGGGTGTCAATATCCGACTCCTGAAAAGATGCAAGGTACCGCTTGGCCACTTCCGTTGTCACAGAATCCTTTACCCACCCTTCCTCCACCAAAGGCACAAACAAGGGGCAGGCTTTTCCAAGAATCTGGGCATTTGGATGATGCCTGTGTATCATTTCCGTATAAATCTGGCTCCCTACCGTCCCTTCCGTCCCAATGACGCCAATCCTTCCATTCCGGGTAGTTTCGGCAGCTACCTTTGCCCCGGGCTTAACTACGCCGATAATGGGCATTTTCATTTCCGGCCGCAGCTCCTCTAAGGCAAATGCGCTTGCTGTGTTGCAGGCGACCACAATGGCTTTTACCCCCATAGTCTCCAGGAAATGGATAATCTGCCTGGAATAACGGATAATGGTTTCTTTGGACTTGCTCCCGTAGGGCACACGGGCAGTATCCCCAAAATAAATAATACTCTCTTTGGGAAGCTGGCGCATGATTTCCCTCGCCACCGTCAGGCCTCCCACCCCGGAATCGAACACGCCCACCGGGGCATATTTTTTTTCTTCTACGGACTCTTTCATCTTTTTTTCTCCATATAACAGGTCATACATATGTATATTAACCGTTTTAGAGGGAAAATGCAAGAGGGGGTGGGAATTTTCAAATATTTCCTTATTCGTGGGAAATTTTTTCTTTCAGCCAATCCAGGAGGGCAAATTTTACCTCGTAGTTTTTATTTTCCATCAGGCTTTCGTATTCTTCTTTTGTAAGCGCCCGCTCCAGGGATTGCTCTGCCTTCTCGTCTACTACCTCATAGACGCTGTTGTAAAAGCAGAGGTTTGGGTACATGACGCACCACCAGTTTTTGCCTTTCCCCTCCCCGATTACGACTTCCAATGCTTCATAGGTCCCTGCCGGGAACGTGTAGCTGCCGTATGTTTTTTCGGGGAACTCCACAGCAGCAAGGCTTGCGGTGACAGGATAGGAAAAGCCCTGGGCGGCAATGGTTTCTTCTGCCGTGCGTTCAATTTTGGGCAGGCTGGCTTTTATGATTTTACGGCTTTTTTCAATATCGTTGACGCCGGAAAGCATGGGCTGCATACAGGAACCGACGGCGTCACGGACTTTTAATTTCAGCTCCTGGTCCAGTTGGGCGTCGCTGTTTGCACGGACGTGGAACCGGATGATTTTCCCTGCAATTTCTTCTGCCAAAACATGGGTTTTATACTGGCGGCAGCCTAACAGGCCGAGCAGGAGGGCTGCTAAGAGGAGTATGGTATGTATTGTTTTTTTCATGGCGTATCCCTTTCTTTTTCCTTCCCATTTCGGGGTTTTACTGCCGGCTAATGTAAGTATTGGCAGAAATTCCCAGTTTATTCATTTGGAGAAATAATTCTCCTTGTAAAAAAGAAATAGGCGGGATATAATACACACATGGATATCCAGTCCTGGCAAAATATTCCAATAGAAATACGCAAGATAATCCCAAACTGTTATTGGATATCATTAGGGCATCAAAAGAGGGACCCTAAGCCGGATAAAAATAAAATGCAAGGAGGGCAACTATGAAAAAATTCGATGCAGATTACAAGCTTTTAGAAGACATGTACGAGGATGGGTACTTCCCTGATTTCCTCGTGGACAAACTACGGGATTTGATCGAAAATGTGATTACGTTCCTTGAAACCGGAGAACAGGATTTGCAAAAAATCCAGGAAAAATTCGACGAAATGACACTGGCAGCCAACGATTTGGAAGAAGAATTTGAGGAAAATGGCAGCGAACTGGAAACTGCCGCAAGGGAAAGCATTGGCGCCACTGTGGCCTATATCCTGCAATGGTTTGAAATTAACATTGGCGTGGAAGACGCCATTAGGGAGCGGGATTGGTAAGGATGCTCCCTTCAATTACCCCTTCCCGTTCCAGAATTTCCTGTGCGCGGTAAAGGTTCCCCAAGCAGCTTTCTACGGAAAAATCCGGAAATTCCCATTCAATAATCCGTGCAAACCAGACAAGGGCGCCCACATCCCAAAACTTAATTGGGCGGAATGCTTCTTCTGCTTCCAAGGTGGAAAACCCCCTCCCCTCAAAAGCCGCCTTTGCAATCCTAAGATACTGGTCTGGAAATGGGAGCTCCGGCGCACTGCCCAGCAGCAGTTCCACCAGTTCCCTGTCATTTTCCGCGCCAACCTGCTCTGTAATGAAAATGCCCCCGGGCTTCATCACACGGCAAATCAAACACAAAGCAGAAGGGACGGCGTCCCAGCATGGCAGTACTCATCTTCCTGTATGGCTGCTTCCAATCTATGCTACATGATACAGGAACGGGGCCGTCCCAGCAACCTATCCATGGCACAAAAAAACAAGTATTATTTTGTAGAACGGCAGAAGCATTTATGGTAAAATACAGTTATTCCGCAGCTTGCCTGCTGGAATGTTTGCACCATCCTGGCAGTGAAATACCACAACACCGCTATTTTCTGCAGTATTTAACCACCAAAGTAATATTTCAAGGAAAGGAAGGGAACCATGCAGACCATTATTATTGTATTGCATCCAGAAAAGCTGGAAAATCCCGATTTAGATTTGCGTTATTGCATCCCAGACCGCATAGAAGAAGTGTCCGGCGGCAAGATGCAGGATAATGGCTACGATTATATTGACACAGAAGAAGGGCAGCCAGGCCCGCCCTTAGGGCTTTGGCTGGAAACAGAATCTGCAAAAGAATCTTGGCCTATCATTGTTTCATTATTCCAAAAAGAAACATTTAAAGGAAACAATTTATCCTTGTCAGCAGAAATTTTTATTTCAGAAAATGATACAGAGGATTTGGAAAACTGTACCTTAGTTTACCCGGAACCTTCTGTGCAAAAAGAAATTTAGGGCATATTTTGGCCAACTCCCTCTTTGCAAAACCCAATGGGATGCTTTGCGCCAGTTCTGCCCAAAAGCCACTTACCAAAAAAGGACCAGTACTCCTGCTCCGCACTATTGCGGTGTTAAAATTTCCAGTCGATGGAACACATCGCCGTCAAAATTTTGCCTTGCAATGGCATGGACCATACAAAGCACTACTGTAATTCCTAACTGGATGGAGTACTGGCTATCAGGGGATAACCTGGAAGTACAGTATTTTCCCAGAAAGGAATCAGATATGGACAGAAAAGCAACTGCAAGGGAAACATTAAAAATCATGGAACAAGGGTTTTATGAATTTGAAGGAAAGCAGATAGAGATCCGCCTGGACATGGAAGCATCCATAAAGGGCAGTTTCCTGCTCACACCAGGCCAGGGGGAAGCACTGCTAAGAAAATACAGCATATCAGGGAACCACTCGCCGAAAGCCTGTCCGGCATATGTGGAAAATATATCTACCGTAGATGCAATACGGAAGCTGGCAGAAGAAGGGAAAAACAGCATCGGCGTACTCAACTTTGCAAGCGCCAAAAACCCGGGAGGGGGATTCCTCAACGGGGCAATGGCACAGGAAGAAAGCCTTGCCGCATCCAGCACTTTATACCCGACCTTGACGGCACATGAGGAGTATTACCGCAACAACCGCCTGCAAAGCTCTATGGTGTATACAGACCATGCCATCTATTCCCCGGATGTGCTCTTTTTCCGGAATGGGCGGTTCCGGCTTGTGCACCCTGCTGTGAAAGCATCCGTGCTGACGCTGCCAGCAGTAAATATGGGCCAGGTTTTGTTAAAAGGTGAAGATGAAGGACAGGCGAAGCAGGCAATGCGGCGGCGGATGCAACTGGCACTTGCAATTTTTGCAGAACAGGGAGCAAAGCATCTGGTGCTTGGGGCTTATGGCTGCGGCGTGTTCCGAAATGACCCACGGCTGGTGGCAGCTTGGTGGAAAGAACTTTTTGGGGAAGGCATGGGCCAGTATTTTAAAACTGTATGTTACGCCGTTTTTGATAAGTCAAAAAATGGGGCGTGTATCCGTGCATTTGAGCCGTTGGCTTCTCATGGCTGAAGCTCCCTGTGAAAGATGGCGGCCTTGTAAGCTGCAAGGCGAATGCCCAAGAGCCGCCAAGGGCAGAATACTCCCTGACAGCCCTTGGCAGGAGCCTGGAGCCCATCCCTGCCGCTTTGTGGGACTGGGGAGAAGGGTATCAGGCATCCGCCAAAGCCAAAACGGATTCGCATTTACTCCCAGTTCAGCATGGAAACCTCCACCTGGAATACCTGCTGCACCTTACCGTTATACGCATCCGGCTGCCCCTGGTAAATCCCATACAATTCCCTGTCCTGCCCGCCAAGGGAAATAAAGCTGTTTGTCATATCAATCCCATGCTCCTCCTGCAGCCGTCCTGCAGCTTCCGCCAAGTCCGCCGTAAGCTTTTCCCCCAACTTTTTCTCCAGCCGCCGCTGTTCGGAATAGGAATTCATCTGCCCGGTTTTCAGCTTCCCTTTCCCGGAAATTTTCACCTCTGCAAAAGGGAGCTCCCCTTCCCTGCGGATGGACAGGCTTACCTGGATACCGGAAATTTCCACCACATTCCCTGATATTTCACAGGTAAATTTCTCCAGCAGGTTTTGGCTCAGATATGCCAGCATGGCATCCTCCACAGACAGCGTTCCCCGGTAATTAAAATCCGAAACTGCCGCATATCCGCCGACCACCGGACGGTTCCCATTTTCCTCCAGCACAGGGATCAGCAGAAGTTCATCCTGGTTGTGCCACTGGTTCATCAGGTTCCCAACTGTGGCAATTTTATTCTGCTTAAAGTCTTTCTGGCTCTCCAGCATTTCTTCCAGATACGTCCCCATGGAGCCTTCTGTTTCTTCCGTCAGGCTTAAAATCCCTGCTGCAGAACCTTTCCCCACCAGAAGGCTTGTATTCCTTGCCGAAGCCTCCCGCTGCTCCCAGGCGGACAGCAATGCCCGGAGCCGCTCTTTATCGGAAAAAACAGGTTCCCCTATCACAACGGCCTTCATATGGTTGTAGTCCAAAATACGGTTGGTGTTATTCTCGTAAGCTTTCTCCACATGGTACATATCTGCGCCCTCCAGCGACAGTCCCATGGCAGTGTCCACCGTATTTCCCTTTTCCGAAACCTGCGCCAGGTCTGGAAAATCAAAGCTTACCACCAGCCCCGGCTTTTGCCCGCCTTGTCCTTGGGATGCATTTTCCCCAAAGCCTTCTTCCGCAGTATCTTCCTCTGGTTCCCCCTGCAGATCAATCCCTACTGCCAGCGGGAAACTGCGGTGCTCCAATTCCGTGGACGCGCAGCCAGCAAAATTCCCCATGGCCCCAACTGCAAAAAACAGCGTCAGCGCTTTCTTTTTCCGGATCCCCCTGCCTGATGGCGTTATTTTGGGATCACATCCCTTTTCCATTTTCCTTCCCTGCCGATTCTTCATACGGTGAACCAGCAGAAGCGCCAGCAAAATCACCGCCATTCCCGGCAGCGCAACCCATTTCTGGTAAATCCCATACAGTTCTGCCAAAAACCGATTCCTGAAAAAGCCAATCCCTGAGGCAAAAGCCAGAACCAGCGAAATGCCCATGCTAATGCGGTTCCCAGACTCATGGAACAATTCTTTCAAAATCAGCGTGCTCTGGAACACTCCCGTATGCATTAGGGCAAACAGCGCAAAAAACCAAACAGAAACCATAATCACGTCCTGCCTTGTAAAAAAACCTCCCGGAATGTTTATCATGCTCATCAGCGTAACCACTGGCCGTTTCAGTACCCCCATGGTATTTTGCCCAAACACCCCAAGGAGGATTAAATAAATCAGCAAATTTAGGGCTGTAACCCCCAGCAGTACCCATCGGGCACAGGAAGCCAGCTTTCCGGGGTTCTGGCAGAAAGGCTTCAAGAACAGGACTGCCGTCAAGGGCAGCAGGAACACCAGATACCCTATGCCCCCGCTGAAAAATTCCCAGCCCCCGGAATACATCACAGGGGTCCAATAGTCCGGGCGGACTTCCCGCAGCGCCAAAAGCAGCATGGCAAGCAGCGGAACCCCAAGGAACCAGAAAATTATCTCGTAGACCCTTGCCCGCCCCTCAATCCCGCGCACTGTCCCATAAGCCGCCAAGGCCAGCAGCAAAAGGCTGACCCAGAAATAGGACCCTTCCGGCAGCAGCCATGTCAGCACAAGGGCAGTGGCCTGATACAGCACAAAACCGCAAAGGCTCAGGAAATACAGGTAATAAAATACCATGAAAATATCCCCCGCAAGCTCCCCAACCGTATCTTTCATGTACTGGTAATAATCCCTCCCTATGTGCTGGGGCGCCTGTTCCCCAGCCTGCCCACATCCCTCAGGCCGGGAGGTTTCCCCCTCCATATTCCGCAAATTTTTCCCCATCAGCCACACCAGCAGCATCCCCCCGGCCATCCCAAGCAGAAGGCAGAATACCCCGTCCGCCCCAGTCAGGGATGACAGGATGCCCGGGAGCATCAGGCTGCTCATCCCAAAAATATCAAGGATTAAAAGCCTGCGCACCTGCCGCACCGATATTTTCCAATTATCCGCAAACATACAATTGAACCTCCTTACAAATTCCTACGGCTTCTGCTTTGTCTGGTTTTTCAGTTTCAGCCTTGTGCGCGCCCCATCCCTTGTGTAAATAGGCCGTTTTTTCAGGAAACCCAAGGGGAGCCTCAGGAACGTGTCCCGCTCATCCCGGTATCCATTCAAATCTGCCCCCACAAAAGGCGCAAGGTACGGGATCCCAAAGCTTTCCATATGGGACAGGTGGATTAAGATCCCTAACATCCCCACCAAAAAGCCGAAAAACCCCAGGGTACTGCACAGGAAAATAAACAAAAATTTTAAAATGCGGAAAGCTGTGGCAAATTCTTCATTTGGCACTGCAAAGGAACAAAGGGCTGTCAAAGCCACCACAATCACTACAATGGGGCTCACAATATTTGCATCCACCGCCGCCTGCCCAATAATCAGGCCCCCTACAATCCCAATCGTGTTGCCGTTGGCTCCCGGCAGCCGGACCCCTGCTTCCCGCAGCAGCTCAAATGCTACCTCCATCAAGACGATTTCCACTGCCGCCGGGAACGGCACCCCCTGCCTTGCCGCCGCTAAGGAAAGCAGCAAATCCGTAGGGACAATCTGGGTGTGGAAATTCGTCATGGCAAGGTACAGCCCGGGAAACGCCATCGCCAGAAAAGATGCCAAATACCGGAGCATCCTTGTAAACGAAGCAATCTCCCAGCGGCTGTAATAGTCGTCGCTGGTCTGGATAAAAGTATTGTAAGTAGCCGGTAGGATAAGCGCCACCGGGGAATTGTCCGACAGCAGCACAATCCTCCCTTCCAAAATAGCCATAGCCGCCCGGTCCGGCCGCTGGGTGGTCTGGAACTGGGGAAACGGGGAATATTTCCGCTTTTCTGTAAGCTGCTCAATAATCCCGCTGTCCAGTGCGCCGTCAATCTCAAATTCCCCAAGGCGTTTTTCGATTTCCTCCAGCATGCCCGGATGGATTAAATCCTTTAAGTAAACAAGATCCACATTTGTCTGGGTCCGCTTCCCAACAAAACTTTCTTTTACCTTCACATGGGGGCTGCGGAGCCGTTTCCGGATTAATGCCGTATTCAGCTTGACGGATTCGGAAAATCCCTCGTTAGAACCCCGGATGACTTTTTCTGATTCCGTTTCATAAACGCCCCGCCCAGGATAGCCTTTATCGGGAATTTTCAGCGCCTTTGCATAACCATCCAGGAAAAACAGCGCATCCCCTGTCAGCATCCCCTGGGCTGCATCCTCAATTGTACCAAAGGGCTGGGAATCAGAAATGTCCTCCACATTCTGCTCCACATACTGGACAAGCTCCTCCTCCGGGAGCCCCCTGAGGGTCTGCAGCAGCTTCCCCACTGCGGAGTCTTTCCAGTCGACATTGCTGATAGATACCTCAATGTATGCAATATAGCACTCCCGTCCCAGCTTTTGCCCTACCTTTATTTTTCTTTTTTTAATATCTGCACAGTCAGAAAAAAGTTCCTCAAACTGCCTGATATTTTCCTGCAAATCCGAAGTTACCTGAACTGCCATGCCATCCTCCTGTTCCCATCAAAAAAGGATAAGCATTTGCCTATCCTTTTTCTCATTTATTATTATGTTTTCCCAGATTTTCCTTTTTATTCCTGCTCTTGGATAATATTTTTCACCATAAGCTCCTGATTTTCCACATGATGGCTTACAATTTCCACCACCGTCTGCTTATCCCCACGCTTCAGCCCTTCAAAAATTTCCTTGTGCTCCTCAATCAGCCTGGGGTAAACGCTGTCATTTTTCAGGTATTCCACCCGGTAGCGGTACATCTGCTCCCGGAGATTATTCAGCATGTTCACCAGTTTCGGGTTATCCGCCGCCTGATAGATGGCGTCATGGAATTCCACGTCTGCCTGGGCAATCCGCTTCACATTCCCGCTTCTAGTGCTTTCCTCAAAATTTTCCAATGCTACCGAAAGCTTTGCAAGTTCTTCCTCTCCCATATTTTCACAGGCCAGCCCTACCGCCAGTTCATCCAGCGCCTTGCGGATCTGGAGCACGTCTTCCATGTCCTTCTCCGTCATTTTGGCTACCTCCGCCCCTTTCCTCGGGGTCGTTACCGCCAGCCCTTCCAGTTCCAGCATACGGATAGCCTCCCGGATTGGGGTGCGGCTCACTCCCAGCTTCGATGCAAGCTGCAGTTCCATCAGGCGTTCCCCCGGCTTTAATTCCCCTTTCAGGATAGCTTCCCGGAGGGTGTGGAACACCACGTCCCGCAGCGGAAGGTATGCATTGGTATTCAGTTCCAGCTTATCTGTCATTCTCCACCTCCTTCCTTCTGCCCCGCCATTGCCGGCTATTGGAATACGCCTGCATAAGCAGGGAAATCACTGATTCTTCTGCTCTGCCCACGGAATAAGCACTAATGTTTCCTCTGTGGAACATTGTATATATCTGCCAAATACACCTGCCGGGCCAGCTCCCCTTCCCGGAGTTTCCGGTAGGCCTGCTGGGCCAGTTTTTCGCTCTGGAACAGGCCAAATACGGTAGGGCCGCTCCCGCTCATCATGGAATTTAACGCCCCGGCATGTATCATTTCTTCCTTTATTTGGGCAATCACCGGGAAATTTGGGATGGTGACGCTCTCCAGCACATTTCCCATATGGGCTGCAATGCCCTGCAAATCCCCAGCATGGATCTTTTCGGCCAATGCATCCATATCCGGGTGCACAGTACTGCCATCTAATTTCAAGTTTTCATAGACAAATTTTGTAGACACGCTGATAGGGGGCTTTGCCACCAGCACCTTGCACTTCGGCATGGGGGGCAATACGGAAAGCTGTTCCCCAATCCCCTCTGCAAGGGCTGTCCCACGCATCACGCAATAGGGCACGTCCGCCCCAATCTTAACGCCCCGCTGCATCAGGCCTTCCTTGGAAAGCCTAAGCTGGAACATCCGGTTCATCCCATAGAGCACTGCCGCTGCATCGGAACTCCCTCCTGCCATGCCTGCGGCTACCGGGATAAATTTCTGTAAATCAATGGCCACGCCGCCTTCCATATGGAATTCATCCATTAAAAGCTTCGCCGCCTGATACACCAGGTTATTTTCATTTTCCGGGAGGTAAAACAAATTTGTCTTTACCCGGATTCCCGGCTTTTTGGTTTTACGGATTGTGATTTTATCAAAAAGGCTGATGGTCTGCATTACCATTTTCACTTCGTGGTATCCATCTTCCCGGCGCCTTAGAACGTCCAGGCCCAAATTTATTTTCGCAAGTGCTTTTAACCTCATCTCAAACATGGCCATTCTCCTGTATTTTGTATACACTTTTTCTACCTAATAGTTAACCATTTTTTGCGGAAAAAGTCAATATGTTCCGAATTTTGGCAGGGGAAAATATATGCCCTTATTTATCCACGCTGCCCCCACATTGGCATAATCGCCTGCCTGAATCCTGTGGCTTGCAGAACATGTGACATAATCCGCGCAAAAATCACAAAATAACTATCCAACCTTTTATTTACATACCCTGCAAACAACTTTTCCATTGCACCCAGATTATGCTTTACATGGTACTCATCAAACGCATTGTTATAAGAAAACCGATCTGTAAATTTTATATCAATTGGCGGATATCCAGCTTTCATCAATTCCATATTCACAAGCAGCCTTCTGGTTCGGCCATTTCCATCTGGGAATGGTATGATGGGAATACAAAAACTATTCGTAAACTTCCCAAATAACCGTACCGTTTACCACCCTTGCGCTCAATCGTACCTGTACTCTTTAATACATCCAAACCTCTTTGGATTATTCGTCCATTAACAGATAACAGCCTGGCCATTTCAGCATCCTAAATCTTCTGAATATCTTTCAAAAAATCCCAAGGATAAGCACAAGAATTAGTCCGCAATAAAGAAGTATGACACTTCTCCTTTGCTATAACATTGTCTATTTCCCATGAATCTTCTGCATATTCATAGTATGGTGTACTGGAAAAATCAGAACAGTGCCCCTCCTCCCTCAAAAAAAGAACATATCTCCCATCCATTTGTCTTACTTCCTAATGGTATTCGTAACACCAATTTCCGTTCCCCTTTTGTTCATCCAAATCATTCTGCAAATATTTTTCTATTTGCTCCCACGGAACTTTCCACCAAAAAATCCCTCCGGGATACCCTTGTCTTTGATGATAACATTCTGCCCTATCCCTTATACCATCTAATTCTTTTAGTAACTTTTCGTCATTTACATCTCTCGTTTTTTTCCCAAATAAGGATTTATTTGTTTCCCACTGCCCTTTTTTTGATGCCCGTTCCTTCCAATCAAAACTGTATTGTAATATTTCACGCTGTTTCTTTGCCACTTCAATTAAAAATGATAAAAACATCCCATCTTCTTTAGGTTCATCAAAAAACATACTTCCACCTTCTTCAAAAATCTATACAACATTCATGGCCTTACTGTCACTATTTCGCCTTCCTCACTTTCACTGCCCCTTTACGTGTCGGTTTGCAAGATAGTTTAAAAACATCCCCTTCCTGCAATGTAAAAGATGCAAAACCATCTTGAATAGAATTCCCACTTGCAGCATCTAAAGTTCTAGAAAAACCAGAAGTAAATGAACCGCCCAACCCCATAGAAAATGCCCCCATTGCAATTGCAGCTCCTACCTTCATCGCTCCCCCATTCATTTTTTATCAACTTCCTTCGCGTCTTTGAATAAAATTTCATGGTATCCGGGTTCTACTTCCAGAAGATATGGTTCATCTTGTGCCCCTCCATATAGATATGTTCTGCTTCTTCACTATCAAGATACAAGCACACTGCAGACTTTTTAAAGAGATTCCAAATCCCTGTTATCGAAAACATTTTTGCTATTGCAGACTCTTTTTGCACCAAAATAGATACTTGTGTTTTCACGTTGCCTCCTTCTTCAATTGCTTTCCAATTGATAACCTATATAATTTTCTTCCAACTTCCGCATACTGCCCAATAGCCCCATGCATTTTGTGCTGAACTGCATGTTCTGCGCAATTTTTAGGTAAAAAAAGAGCCAAGAACCTATTGCTAAGCCCTCAGCCTCCCTAAAATTTTATTCCATATGCTGTTTTCCCATTACTTCTTTTGGGCATACCTTTTAAATGCAACTCCCTGAATTTATCTATGCCCCTTTCATTCTGGCATCATCTCTATACTTGCCGTTATCTCTCCAAAAGCCGCCGAACATACGCTATCTGCCTAAAAAGCGGATACCCCTGTTTCAGATATCCGCTTAATTCCCAGCGCTCCATCCGGCCAGTCATTAATTAGATTTCTAAATTCTCTATATTCTCTTTTGTAAGGCCAGTATATTTGATAATCTTTTCAATAGGCTCACCATCCGCTACCATATTCCGGGCAATTTCAATATTTCTCTCTATTTTACCCTCTATTTTACCCTCTATTTTCCCCTCATCCTTTGCTTTCTTCATCCCGCTGTTATAATCAATCTGTGCCATCTCACGCATATTGTACAGCCGGAGCATTTCCTTGTCGTTAGCCAGAAACGCCATCTTTTCATTAGCCTTATAAATCGCAGCATCCATGTCCATCAGCTCCTTTAGCAAATCATCTGAAATGTTCTGGCAGTCCTTATGGGTATCTTCCCAGAGATGGAATACCGTATGGAAATCATCCACATGCACGGCTTCAAAGTTCACGATATTTATCGCTATTACATTGGCTAACTGGCTGTAATCGCTTCCCCTGTCCAAACCGCCTGCGAACTCCCTGCTCCAATAGAACAGGCTCCGCCTATCCATATTCCCATAATCCCGGAGCTGGACTTCAATGTTAATCCTCGTGCCGTCTTCGGCTGCCGCACCGTTGATGGAACACAACATCTGCAGCAGCCCTTGCCCAAAACTTTTTCATGGGGTTTACCACCCCTCCGGCCGGCACCAATTTTCAGAAATCCCGCTGACCCGCCACCGGTTCTCCTCCTCGGAATACCCTGTCACCAGCAGGTACTGGTAGGAGCTGCCCATTTTCAAGGAATCATAAATGTGGCGCAGCGGTATCCTGGTACGGTTCCTGCCCGGGTTCCCGGGCTCTGCCAAAAATATGGTATCATCCCTTTCATACAGCCAGATATTCACATAATGCCCTTTTGTATTCGGCCAATAAGTATCCTCATTCCCATTGCTGACAAGGACAATTGCCGTCAGCGCCCCCCGTACCTGCGCCCGGAATTCCTCAAACGTAGGCGGTTTTTTATGGAGTTCGCCGCTGATTCCGCAGACATCCAGCGTGCACCGCATTTCCTGCCAGTCAATGGCGCCATATTCCCCGCCTGGGGAATAATCCGAAGCGACCCGCGCATTTTCAAACATATCCCAGGGGGAAACTTCATACGGCGACAAGGTATCATAAACATTTGTCATGCAGCACAGGCCGCACCCAAAGCCCCCAAAGCGGTTCCCGTCTATTTCAAACTCGCACCATTCCCCAGACCAGGAACGCCGTTCGCCCCAGGATCCAGGGCCTTGCAGGAAGGAATAGATATCCCCTTCCTGGACCGAAGGAAGGGCATCCGCCTGCCCTGCATTTTCCGGGTTTGCCCCTGAAGCTGCCGTACTGGTATATACGTTCCCTTCCCCGGCCTGGGCAGCCCCATTTACAGGCGTTGTGCTATTGCCATTTGGGCTGTTTGCTTCTGCCTGTTCCCCAGCAGAACCGCCTTTCCTGGCCTGCACATTTTCCAGATCCGGGCTTTCTTCCCCGGGCTGCGCCCCGCCATCCTTGGCGTCAGCGCTTTCCGTATTTTGGTTTCCGTCCCCTGCATTTTCTGCATCTTGGCTCCCTGCTCCAGCCTGTTCCTGGCTGGGGACATTTTTCTCTATTTCTTCCTTCCAATCAGCCAAGGTTTTCCCTTCGTTTTCCCCATCTGGGGTTTCCTCCCCAACTGCCCTGCTTCCATCGTCTGTGGCCTGTTCCCCTGCGCTTTCCCTGTTTGGGTTCTGCTCCTCAGTTTCCTCGCCTTCCCCACGCTGGCTGCTTTCTTCGGCCTGCACGCCATTCTTTGCATGCACTTCCTGCCTGTCCTTTTTGTTCCCCAGATAATTCAGCAGGAAAGCCAGCATAGCCAGAAAAATCAGCACTTCCCGTACTGGTATATATTTTTTCTTCATAATCACCAATCCCCTTTGCCAGATTCAGGCGTAAACAGTGATGCAGCACGCTATTTTCGCGCGCTTTCCCTTTTGCCCGCCAACCCCGGCGGACAAATTTTTTGGGCACAGGGAACAGAAAACGGCCCAAACCTGCTCTAACTAGTTTCCACTTCAAATAACAGAAGCCAAAGGCTTCCGCAGGCCCACCTAAATATTTTTCACTTTCGCAATATCAATCAAATCCAGTTCCCCGCTGGCATCTGCATGCTCCAGGCTTTCTGCCAGCGCATGGGCAGTGTCCATGGCGGTAATGCAGTACACCCCGGTTTCAATGGCATTGCGGCGGATTAAAAACCCATCCCTGCTCTTGTCGCGGCCCTGGGTGGGGGTATCGATTACCAGGTCAATCTTATGCCCCAGAATCAGGTCCATCACATTCGGGGATTCCTGGGAAATCTTATTGATGCGCCGTGCATCCACGCCCCGCTCCTTCAAGTATTTTGCAGTGCTCCTTGTGGCGTATATCTTATAGCCCAGCGCTTCAAAACGCTTTGCCACTTCCACAGACTCCGGTTTATCCGCATCCTTTACGGTCATAATCATCTGCTTATGTTTCGGGAGCTGGACGCCCGCCCCCAGAAATGCCTTGTACAACGCTTCGTCAAAGGTTCTTGCAATCCCAAGGCACTCCCCGGTGGACTTCATTTCCGGGCCAAGGCTGATTTCTGCCCCCCGCAGCTTTTCAAAGGAAAATACGGGCATCTTGATTGCCACATACTCTGCTTCTGGCGCAAGCCCTGTGGGGCAGCCCATCGCCTTTAAAGTATTCCCCATAATCACCTTTGCCGCCAAATCCACAATGGGGATTCCCGTCACCTTGCTGATATAGGGCACAGTCCTTGAGGAGCGGGGGTTTACCTCAATGACATACACGTCCTCCTCCATGGCAATAAACTGGATATTAATCAGCCCTACCACATGCAGGGCACGGGCAAGCCGCCCGGTGTAGTCTACGATTTTGCCCTTTACTTCCTTACTGATGGTAGGGGCTGGATAAACGGAAATACTGTCGCCGGAATGGACGCCCGTGCGCTCAATATGCTCCATAATCCCCGGAATCAGGATGTCCGTGCCGTCGCAGACTGCATCCACTTCAATTTCCTTGCCCTGCAGATATTTATCCACCAAAATGGGATGGTCCTGGGCAATCCGGTTGATGATTTCCATAAATTCTTCGATTTCTTCATCGGTATATGCAATCTGCATCCCCTGCCCGCCCAGCACATAGGAAGGGCGGACCAGGACTGGGTAGCCCAGGCAGTTTGCAACTTCTTTGGCTTCTTTGGCGGTAAATACTGTCCCGCCTGCCGCCCGGGGGATTTGTGCCTGCTCCAAAATCTTGTCAAACAGCTCCCGGTCTTCGGCCGCGTCCACGTCCTCGGCTTTCGTCCCCAGAATTGGGACGCCCATTTTCATCAGGCTTTCCGTCAGCTTGATGGCGGTCTGGCCGCCAAACTGCACCACCGCCCCGTCCGGCTGTTCCAAGCGCACAATGCTCTCCACATCCTCTGGGGTCAGTGGCTCAAAATAGAGTTTATCTGCAATGTCAAAATCCGTAGAAACGGTTTCCGGGTTATTATTGACGATTATAGTTTCATAGCCTTCCTTTGCAAAGGCCCAGGTACAGTGGACGGAACAGTAATCAAATTCAATCCCCTGCCCAATGCGGATAGGGCCGGACCCTAACACTAAAACTTTCTTGCGTTTGGGAACCTCTGCCTCCACTGCTTCATTTTCGCTCCCAAAGCAGGAATAGTAATATGGCGTTTCCGCCGCAAATTCCGCTGCGCAGGTATCCACCATCTTAAAGGCCGCAGTAATCCCATTTGCATAGCGCATGTCCCGGATTTCCGCTTCCTGCTTCCCGGCCAGTGCGGCAACCACTCCATCGGGAAATTCCAGGCGTTTTGCTTCTTTCAGCAAATCCACCGTCAGTTCTTCCCGTTTCAGCCGTTCTTCCATTTCCACCAAAATGGCGATTTTGTCTATAAACCAGACATCTATGCGGGTAATTTCATGGATTTCCTTATAGGAAACCCCTTTGCGCAAGGCTTCTGCAATCACCCAGATTCTCCGGTCGTCCACTTTTCCCAAGCGTTCCTTTAATTCCTCCCTGGAAAGCTGCGTAAAATCGTAGCCCATCATGCTGTCCACATGCTGTTCCAATGAACGGATGGCTTTCATCAAAGCGCCTTCAAAATTAGTGCAGATGCTCATAACTTCCCCGGTTGCCTTCATCTGGGTTGTCAGGCTGCGCTTTGCCGTGATAAATTTGTCAAAGGGGAGCCTTGGGATTTTTACCACGCAGTAATCCAGCATAGGCTCAAAGCTTGCATATGTCTTTCCGGTAATGGCGTTCCTGATTTCATCCAACGTATAGCCAAGGGCGATTTTTGCCGCCACCTTTGCAATGGGATACCCAGTAGCTTTACTTGCCAGCGCAGAGGAACGGCTGACACGGGGATTGACTTCAATGACACAGTACTCAAAGGTATCCGGGTGGAGGGCATACTGGACGTTGCAGCCCCCGGTAATATTCAGTTCAGAAATAATGTTAAGGGCGGAAGTCCGCAGCATCTGGTACTCTTTATCCCCCAGGGTCTGGGAAGGGGCCACCACAATGCTGTCCCCGGTGTGGACCCCTACCGGGTCGATATTTTCCATGTTGCAGACGGTAATGCAGTTGCCTGCCCCATCCCGCATCACTTCATATTCGATTTCCTTCCAGCCGGCAATGCACCGCTCCACAAGCACTTCCCCTACCCGGCTGAGCCTTAATCCATTGGCAAGGATTTCCATTAATTCTGTTTCATTATGGGCAATCCCGCCGCCGCTTCCCCCAAGGGTATAGGCAGGGCGGAGCACCACCGGGTAGCCGATGGTATTGGTAAAGGCAAGTCCATCCTCCACATTGTGTACCACAAGGGAAGGGGCGCATGGCTCCCCGATTTTTTCCATCGTATCCTTAAATGCCTGCCGGTCCTCCGCCTTAAAAATGGTTTCCGCCGTAGTCCCAATCAGCTTAACCCCATGCTGCCCAAGGAAGCCAGACTCCGCCAGTTCCATCCCTAAGTTCAGCCCAGCCTGCCCTCCAAGGGTAGGCAGCACGCTGTCTGGTTTTTCCTTTAAAATAATCTGCTCTAAGACCCCTGCTGTCAAGGGCTCAATATATACTTCGTCTGCAATTTCCTTGTCTGTCATAATGGTGGCTGGGTTGGAATTCACCAGCACCACTTCCACCCCTTCTTCCTTCAGGGAACGGCAGGCCTGTGTGCCTGCATAATCAAATTCTGCTGCCTGCCCAATGACAATCGGGCCGGAACCAATGACTAAGACTTTCTTGATTTCTGGATTCTTCGGCATTACTGGCACCCTCCCATCATATTGATAAACCGGTCGAATAGGTAGCTGCTGTCCTGCGGGCCCGGGCAGGCTTCTGGATGGAACTGGACGGTAAACACGGGCTTCCTGGTATACCTAAGCCCTTCGTTGGTCCCATCATTCACATTGGTAAATGCTGGGACTGCCACGCCAGGGGACATGCCCGCCGCATCCACCACATAGCCATGGTTCTGGGAGGAAATGTAAACCCGCCCGGTTTCCAAATCCTTGACAGGATGGTTGCCGCCCCGGTGGCCATATTTCATTTTATAGGTATTTGCCCCATTTGCCAGAGCCATAAGCTGGTGCCCAAGGCAGATGGCAAAAATTGGGATGCCTGATTCATAAAGTTTCTGGATTTCCTGAATGATATCCCCGCATTCCTTGGGGTCGCCCGGCCCGTTGCTCAGCATAATCCCGTCGGGCTGGGATGCCAGAATTTCTTCTGCTTTCGTATAGGCCGGGTAAACGGTGACGGCGCACCCCCGGTGCTGGAGGGACTTTGCAATATTTCTCTTTGCCCCCAAATCCAGAAGGGCGACCCGCTTCCCCTTGCCTTTTAAGACATAGCTGTTTTTGCAGGTCACCCGGCCTACCACTTCCCCAGTACGGTATGATTTTAGTTTTGGGAGGATTTCTTCCAATTGGTATCCTTCATCGGTGGTAATCATACCATTCATGGTCCCTTTTTCCCGGAGGATTTTTGTCAGCGCACGGGTATCCACCCCTGCAATCCCCGGAATGCCATATTCCTTGAGGAATTCCTGGATTGTCCCCGTGCAGCGGAAATTGCTGGGGATGCGCGACAGCTCCCGGACAATATAGCCTTCCGCCCAGGGCCTCCCTGACTCCATATCCGGGGTTACCCCGTAATTCCCAATCAAAGGATACGTCATAACTACTGCCTGTCCGGCATAAGATGGATCCGTCAGGACCTCCAAATAGCCTGTCATGGAGGTGTTAAAAACAATTTCACTGATGGCTTCCCTTGGGGAACCGATGCTTGTCCCTACAAATACAGTCCCATCTTCCAGTATTAGAAATGCTTTCATTTCGCTACCGCCCTTTCTGTCTGATTTTTGGCAAAAAAAAAGAGTCAATTACGTTATTGTATCCTTTTCCTTCCCGAAACTTCCGCCAATGCCTGCGCTGTATTTTAAATTGCTAAAATTCTAACACATCAGGGACTATTTTTCAACCTTTTCAGGCCCCTTATGGGCAAAAATCCAAAATAACACAATTTTTGTACACTTTTTCAAATCTGTCGTATTGACACATTCCCGATAAAATGGTAGTATTAATTCACCAAAAATACAGCAATTTGTACATAAGTTACCGTGATTTTTGTTTATTTTTTGTGCTTTTTGCACGTGCTATTTACAAACAGTTCGAAAAACAATTGTGAATTTGCATAGTTCCCACGTTTCAGGCAGGAAGCAGGGAAGATAAACGGCAATCCCTTGGCATGTACAACGCATTTCATGAAGGAGGATAACTATGAAAAAGAAAAGCCTGAAAAGGGTCCTTGCACTCTCTTTAAGCATGGCAGCAGCTATTTCCCTCGCTGCATGCGGCAGCACCCCTACTGATACCAAGACAAAGGATGAGCCTGAAACCCAGCAGGAAGAAGGCGGCGATGAAGCAGAGTCCAAGGACGACAGCGGCAGTAAGACAGAAATCAGCGTGATGGCAGCCCAATATGGGCAGAACACCGCAGACTGGTGGAAAACGTTTGAAAGCGACTTTGAAAAAGACAATGCAGGGATTGACCTGAATGTAGAAGTTATTTCCTGGAATGATATCTCTACCAAGGTAAATGCACTTATCTCAAACGGCAATGCGCCCGACATCCTGAACATTGACGTATTCGCTGACTATCAGGCAGACGACCTTCTCCTGCCTGCAAAGGATTACGTTTCAGAAGAAACCTACAACAAGATGTATGAAGCATTTTTAGAGCAGTCCAATGTAGACGGAACTATCTGGGCAATCCCAGACCTCGCTTCTGCACGCGCTATGTATTATAACAAAGACATTTTAGAAGAAGCTGGGGCAGAAGTTCCTACTACTTGGGAAGAACTGAAAGAAACCTGCAAAAAAATCAAAGAAAAATTCCCAGATGTTTACCCATGGGGCGTTGACATGACAACAGACGAAGGCCAGGCTGCATTTGCTTATTATATCTGGAACAATGGCGGCGACTTCACTGACACAGACGGGAACTGGACCTTGAACAGCCCGGAAAACGTAGCAGCTATTGAATATGTTATTAGCCTGATCAAAGAAGGCTACACCAATACAGACCCTGCAAACGAAACGCGTTATGACCTGCAGGATATGTTCGGCACTGGCAAAGTTGCTATGATGATCGCACCAAACAGCCTTCCTACCTATGTAGCTGACGGCGGCAATGAAGTAAACTATGGCATGGCTCCAATCCCCAACAACAACGGCACTTCCGTATCTGCCGGCGTTATGGACCGTTTCATGTGCTTCGACAACGAATACTCTGAGGAAGAATTAGAAGCAATCAAGACATTCTTCGATTATTTCTTTGAAGATGAACGTTACTCTGCATGGGTTGAGATGGAAGGGTTCCTGCCCGCAACCAAGACCGGCGGCGAAGCCCTTGCTGCAAAAGATGAATCCCTGGCTCAGTGGATTGATATTGTAGCTAGCTGTAAATTCTATCCCACTGCTAAGACAGAATGGGCAGATGTAAAACAGGGCGTTATCAATGTTGAACAGAACGCGTTATTAGACGGGAATGTTCAGGAGCTGCTTGACAGCTTGCAGGCAGAAATTGCCCCATAAGGAAATAGGCCCTAAAAAAGTAAAACACAAGGCCGGGCTATGAAAAGTCCGGCCTTCTTTTCAATATTAATGAGGTGTGTGCCTGTGAAAAAATTTATTCAAAAAATCGAACCGTATATCTGGATTCTCCCCAGCGTCCTCCTTATGCTGATTTTTATTTTGGTTCCCATCGTGTTTGTATTCCGGATGGCCCTTAGTAAAGTCAGCAGGGCTGGGCTGATTAAAGGGTTCACAGGGTTAACTAATTTTACAAAAATCCTGTCGACCCCTACCTTTTCCATGGTCTTAAAAAATACGCTGGTGTGGACAGTGGCAGTTGTTGGCCTTTCTACCCTCCTAGGGTTTATTCTGGCCCTGTTGCTGAACAACGCGTTTAAAGGCCGTAAAATCGCCCGGGCAATCGTGGTATTCCCTTGGGCAACCACGCTGGTAGTACAGGCCAGCATCTGGAAATTTATTATTGATACCGACTATGGTACGCTGAATACCCTGCTGATGAAGCTTGGCATTATCGACCATGCGGTGAACTGGACCCCTTCCGCCGGCGCTTGGTTCGCATGGGAAATTGCCTGCGGGATCTTTGTTACCATCCCATTCGTTACCTTCACTGTCCTGTCAGGCCTGCAGTCCATAGACGGCAGCTATTACGAAGCAGCGACCGTTGACGGTGCAAATTACTGGCAGAAGCTGTTTAAAATCACTATCCCTCTTGTCAAATCTTCCCTGACAGTCAGTACTGTATTAAATATCATTTATGTATTTAATTCCTTCCCGATTATCTGGAACATGACAAAGGGCGACCCCGGCAACCGGACTGACACCCTTGTGACTTACCTATATAAGCTTGCCTTCTACAATGGAAAGCAAGGCGAAGCGGCAGCCGTGTCTGTGATTGGGTTCCTCATCCTGTTAGTCTGCGCAACTGGCTACATGGTTGTAACATTACGGAAGGGAGATGAATAATTTATGAAAGAAAACGCGAAACCCATCAGCGGCAAAAAAATGGCATTGAGGATACTCCTCTACTTCGTAGTCTTTGTGATATGCGTGCTGATCCTTTACCCATATTTTGCCATGCTCTGTACTGCACTGAAAGGCCGTTCTGAGATATTTGCTGCAAAAGGGACTATTCTCCCAAAAGAAACGTTGTGGTCTAACTTTGCCGATATCTGGGAGCGGGCGCCTATGGCAAAATACATGCTGAACTCCGTCCTGATTGCAGGGGGCTCTACCATTATTGCATTGCTCTGTGGGATTCCGGCAGCATATGCACTGTCCCGTATGAAATTTAAAGGCGACGTTGTATTCCTTGGGTTTGTCATTGTTTCCCAGATGTTTGCACCTGTTGTCCTCCTGATTGGTATTTACAAAGTCATGATGACGCTGAACCTGACAAACAGCATCCTTGGATTAATATTTATCAATGCAGCATTTAACCAGGCCTTTACCATCTGGCTGCTGCGGGGTACCTTTATGGGCATCTCCTCTGAGATGGAGCAGGCTGCCAAAATCGACGGCTGCAACCGGTTTGAAGCCATGGTAAAAATCCTGCTCCCGGTAGCTGCACCCGGCATTGTGACAACACTGATTTTCGTATTTATCAATGCATGGAATGAATATACCGTGGCGCTGACCCTGATTTCTGACGACCTGAACAAGCCTTTAACGGTAGGCATCAATATTTTTAACGGTTATAACATGATTGAATGGCAGTACCTCTTTGCCGCATCCCTGTTTGCAATCGCGCCAGTCGTTATCTTATTTGCAATTATTGAAAAGAATCTGGTAAGCGGCCTTGCATCTGGCGGCGTGAAGGGTTAGTCAAATACCCCGCCCCTTGGGGCGGAGTATCTGACCCTCGCGGCATTCGCCAAATATCCGCGCGAGCGCGGCTGCTTGGCTCATTGCTCGCGGAAATAAAATGGCATCTTTGCCCAGATAAATTAGGGTGTCAAAAGACTTGCAACTTATTACTCCGGCGGTAAAATATCACAGCAGAGAAAACTTTAGGCAAACTGCTGCGGATTACCTGCCGGAGAATTTTTATGTTCCTCTTGAGCCGCCTGCCAAATCTATGGTATAATGTTTAGTAGATATTATACCGCCCGGAGCGAAGCGGAGTGGCTGTATTTATCATAATATAACAGGCCAAGAAAGGAGATACTATGTTACATAATACCAAACTTACCGCCCCCAAACCTATGGGCAAGCGGCCATACCCAACAAGAATCCTAACATTTTTCCTGTTCCTCACGTTATCCCTATTTCAGGTGTCCAGTACTGCCCTGGCGGCTTCTACCCGGCCATCGGATGTGAAAAAAGCCGGAAACGGCAACATCCTTGTAGGGATTTCCGGCACCTATGAACAGGTAAGCAAATCAAAAATCCTCAAACGGATTAATGAAATCCGAAAAGAAGCCTGCGAGAATGGCTATATCAACCCATCCACCAAGGAGAAACTCACCCCATCCGACTATGTGCCTATGAAATGGTCTTCAAATTTGGAGTGGATTGCACAGCTCCGTGCGGCAGAATGTACCGTCTACGAAAGCCACACCCGGCCAAATAACCAGTCCTGCTTTAGCATCCGCCATAGAAATGAGCAAAGCTGGGCAGAAAACCTTGCTTGGAATTATTCTGGCTTAATGGCCGGCATTGAACAATGGTATGGCGAAAAAAATGACTGGGTAAACCAGGACACATCGAAAGTAACCGGGCATTATACCAGCTTAATCAACCCTAATTACAGGTATATCGGCCTTGGCTCTTTTGTCCGCAGTACTGGCGGCTGGTATGGGGTTGCCGGGGAATTCAGCAGCAGCGCAAACTCCCAGAGCCAGTCCAAAGTAAAAGGCAAATATGTCCAGACTATGGAAGTCAGCAAAAAGAATGTACAAAAGCTTTCCTTAAGCGCGCCATCTTCCATTAAGGTGAAAAAGACAAAAACCCTGTCCGTATCCTGCAAAGTAGCATACCCTGGGATAATGGGCGGAATCAACACTACAAATGCGAAAATTTTAAAAGGCGTTACCTGGAGTTCCTCCAAGCCCTCCGTGCTCTCCATCAATTCCAAAGGCAAGATTACGGCTAAGAAAGCAGGAAAAGCCACAATTTCAGCCAAAGTGAAGGGCATGAAGACCTTGAAAAAAACGATAAAAGTTACGAAATAAAAATACCACAGGCTGGAATTTATGGCGCAATCCTCTATGGATTCCATAAATTCCAGCCTGCTGCATTTCCTTATTTTGATACCCTAATCCTGGAGTGTGTTTGAAAATTCATTCCTGCAATTTTCAAACACGCTCTCTGTCATCTTTTCTTTTTCGGCTCTGTCAGCCCATAACTCAAATCTATCAGGTCCTTGATTTCCCCCTCTGTTACGCTGCCGTCCAGCCGGACACTGATCCATTGTTCTTTATTCATATGGTATGCCGGATGGAATCCCGGCCGTTCCCGGAGAGAACCAATTAAGTCCGGATTGCACTTTAAGTTGATAACCTCTGCTGTGCCGTATCCCGTAAGCCCTAATTTTTCACGCCCCACTTCCATAACCAGCCCATACCACTTCCTGTTCCTTTTGTGGCGCAGCACGGCATTTCCATCCTGCCATGGATAATCTGGTTCTGTGCCATACTGCTGCTTCACCCATGCGAACACTTCCTGCCTTCCCATAGGATTATCTTCTGCTTCCTCTTGCCCTAATAGCCGGGGCATTCCAGTATCCCCTTCTTTACCATCCATCTTTAATTTGCCCTCCTCCGCAATAGTACTGGAAATACTGCTCTTTCAGGCCTTTATACGCTCCTCTGGGCACATAGACTTTCCTGCCTGTGCTCAAGCCGATTTCCTGGGAATTCAGGTTGTCAATATGTTCCAAATTTAAAATATAGGCAATGCCCACCCGTACAAATTCCTCATACATGGAAAGCATCCCAGACAATTCTGCCATTGTCATCCGCAGCAATAATTCTGTGCCGTCTGCAAGGTGCATGCATTGCATTTTCCTTTGGGCTTCGCAGTACATAATTTCGTTTACTGGTATCCGCTGCAGCTTTCCGTCAATCCGCAGGATCAGGTATCTCCTGCGTTCCTTTGCCATTTCCCCAAACACCTTGTCCAAGGCTGCAAACAACGATTCTTCCGTTACAGGCTTTACAAGATACTGTGCCGCGTCCACCCCAAATGCCTCCAAAGCATGCTCCCTGGAGGTGGTGAGGAACACAATCCTGCTGCCATTCCCCATGCTGCGCAGCTCCTTTGCCGCTTCAATCCCCAGCTTCTGGGGCATGTAAATATCCATCAGTACCAAATCTGGGATATAATTTCCTTCCCTTACCATATCCAGCAGCCCATCTGCGCTCCCAAAACGCCCTATCTTAAAATCCATGCCAGGATTTCTTTCCCTGTAGCTGTCCAACATCTGCTCCGTCTTGTCTATTTCTTCTGCCTCATCATCGCAGAGCGCTATTAGATACACAAACGCTGCCCCTTTCATATCTGTTCCCAGCCATAAGGGCGGAAACCTGCATTTTGGTGTCATCTTTCCTTAAAATATTATAAGTGATTTATGCCCCAAAAGCAATTAAGATATGAAATTAATTCCGGGTAACCTAAAATGACGTGTGGCCAGTAACAAAAAGTTACTATTTCACCCGCCAGCATCTGCAAGGGTTTCCAGGCATAAACCAAGCTGCCTGCACCCCTGCCGCAAAACAACTGGGCTTCCAAGCCACCGCCGGAGTACTGTCATATTAAGGGGGATCGTGCAGCAAACGCACATGCAGCGAAGGTTGCCGGTTCTGCGGGTAAATCCCTTATGCGCTAAGGTGCGCGCATATCATCATCCACAACGGGAATTTTCAGAATCAGCCGGAATACGAACACCCCATTGTCATTCCTAAAGTCGTATTCCCCATCAAATTTTTCTGCTGTCTTTATAATGCTCAGCACGCCGATGCCTCCGGTAAATTCCGGCTTCGGCTGCCCATTTTTTACCATGGTTTCCATCCTGCAGGTATTTTTGCAGGAAATAACCAGCTTATTATTCTTTTTCTTAATCATCAGGGAAATGAAACATTCCCGCCCCTTCGACTGCTTTTTCACTTCCATGCAGCCAAAAATAGCATTTTCATAGGCATTTGCAAGGATAGCCACCAAATCAATGCTGGGAATTGCCAAATCCTTGCCCAGTTCCACATCCAAAGTGACTTTAATCTGGGCCTCCCTCGCCTTTTTGGTATAGGCAGCCAACAGGTTATTGACTGCCATATTGGCGCAGATGGCCTCTGGGATCCCCGCATCCATTTCTTTTTCATATTCCTTTAAGTATTGCAGGATTTCTCCATTCTGCCCCCTGCGGGCATATTCCGCGATAACCGCATTATGGTGCCTTGCGTCGTGGCGGATCCGCCTGCCCTTCTCCACAGATTCCTCCATCAGCTCCACGTTCCGCTCCAGCAGCCGATGGTTCATTTCTACCAACTGTTTTTCCCTCTGGTACTCCCGTTCTTTCCCTATATGCAGATAGAGCCGGAACACCAGGAGCTGCAGTGCGCCTGTCAGGAATAGGTTCATGGCAATCTGGAACAGGCGGAAGGGCGTCTGCTCCCGAAGGATATTTGAATTCATAATAAACCCAATCCCAAACAATATACTGATAACCATAACAGCTACGCTGAACCTGTCCAGCTCGCTCTCCACATACTGCCCAAACCCCCGGATAGAATCTTTAATCTTGTAATTAATAAACAGGGACATTGCCAAAATCAGCAGGATGCGCACAACAATGTCCGCCCACACGTTCCCATGGAAAAAAATACTGGAAACCTCTATCCCGCTGATTAGGAATACCGCCAGCAGGTAAAACGTCAGGGCAAGCTTATACACGGACAGAAATACAGGGTCGCTGCTCATAAAAATAGAGAAAGCTGCAAAACACATATACATAGTAAAAGCCGACATTTTCGCACAGCTTTCCCAGTCGGCCATATACCAAATACAGGCCGCCCCAATAAGGGCAGCACTGAACATGCCATAATAAGCTAACGCTTTCTCCCTGCCAAACCGTAGCTCACTCATCAGGAAAAACAAAATTGCCACCCCTGCAACGCTGATTACATACCGAATGAGTGCAATAACGACCGAACCTCCCAGCATATGCCATGCCTCCTATTTTCTCTGTTGTATTAATTACTTATCCTGCTTCTATCCTACCAGATTATACACATGAAAACAGCTATTTGGTACCATCTGCGCTTTTTCCGGCACACTTTGCATAGCAGATTAGAGCGTGCCGGAAAATTGTAAGAATGAATTTTAAACACGCTCCAGGGCAAAGAACCCATAAGAAGAAAAAAGAAACTGCATCCTACAGTTTCTTTTTCCTTCTTTGCTGGTGCGCCGCAATCCGAATATACAATTCTTCCGGCAGGAACCGCCCAAATATCATGGCAAGCCTGACAGGCAGGGACGGGATAATCACTTTTTTCCTCTGCTTCATCTTTTTTAAGGCATACCGCACGCAGTAAGACGGGCTGATTCCCTTTAAGGCAAATTCCACATCTGCCACCTCATTAAATTCCGTATCCACAGGCCCAGGGCAAAGGCAGCCAATATAGACCGGGCTCCCATCGCTGCGCAGCTCCTCTGCGATTGCCCGGGTCAGGCTTGTAACATAAGATTTAGTGGCATAATAGGAAGCCATATAAGGCCCCGCTGGCATCAGCCCAGCGCAAGAAGCCACGTTTAGGATAGAGCCGTATTTCTGGCGTTCCATTTTCCGCAAAGCCAGCTTTGTCAGAAGGTGCATAGCCCTTACATTGACAGAAAGCATATCCATTTCCTTCTGCAGCTCACCATTCTTAAACTTGCCGCAGTCGCCGAACCCGGCGTTGTTAATCCAGACGGCTACCGGCTTATCCTCCACTGCATGGTAAAGCCGGTAACATTCGATTTCTTTTGTCAAATCTGCTGTTATGATTTCGCATTCTGTTTTTACATGTTTTTTGATTTTTTTAAGCCGGTCTTCCCTTCTTGCAGTAAGCACCAGCCCATAGCCTTCCTTTGCCAGCCTTTTGGCAAATTCCGCCCCTATGCCGGAACTTGCCCCCGTAACCACAGCATATTTTTTCATTGCTTTCCATCCCTTCCCTGATTTGTCCCTTCTATGTCTATATACTAGTATTGCCCTTTTACACTTTTTTATTGAATGTAGACAGCTCCTCATGGTCCTCCATCCTGAAAAACCGCTCCCGGTCATTGTGGGGAAAGAGAAGCTCCATATAGAGGTTCCCCAGCAATTCCTTGACTTCATCTGCCCGGACGTCATCCACAGGAAGTTCCTTCAGTTCCATTTGCTTTAAGTTGGCAAGCACTTCCTCTATCCGCTGCTTATCGGTAGGGATTTTCTCAAAAATGGGCGGCTTTGGCGGCTGCTTTTCTTCCTTGGCCTTTGGCTGAAGGATTTCCTTCGTTTCCGGCAGTTTATAGACGATATTCCTGCATGTTTTCTCAAAGCACTCCGGGTCATACTTGGACAGGTACTTTAAATCTTCCACCGTCAGCGTCCGCTTGTTGTGGATTTTAATATAAATATTTACAAGACGCGTATCTTTTCCCATCACAACTCCCTCCCTGTTGAATACAGTATAATTCCCTGTATGCCCCTTGTCAACGCTTTGCCCGGAAACTCATAAAAAAGTAAGAAGCCCGCTTCAGCTCCCCTGCGCATCCCCATTTTGATCTTATAGGAAAGATACTTTCAAGCTTTAGCATAACATAACCTTTCCTATAAGATAAAAATACCGCAAAGCCCTCCCTCCATGGGCAGCTTTGCGGTAAAAACAACCTTATTTTAAATCTTCCGGCCCGAAGCCATAGGGCAGCATTTCCTTTAAAGTTAGCTGCAGGCATTTATCCTTGCCGTCTGCCAAGATAATCTGGAAGGTATCTGGGTTGCAGAACTCCATCATAACCTGGCGGCAGACCCCACAGGGGGCGCACAGCTCGTCGGCCTCGCTCCCTTCCTTCCCTCCAACAATTGCAATTTTTTCAAATTCCCGCTCCCCTTCGTAAACCGCGCGGAAAAAAGCCGTCCGCTCTGCACAGTTTGTAGGCGCGTACGCTGCATTCTCAATGTTGCAGCCATGGTATATTTTCCCGCTCTTTGTTACAAGGGCTGCCCCCACTTGAAAATGGGAATAGGGTACGTATGCGTGCTCCCTTGCTTTTTTTGCTTCTATAATCAATGCTTCGTTTGTCATGTTCCATCCATTCCTTTCGTTATTCTTTTATGCAGCCATTTTGCGCCATAATCACAGGCAACGCCAAGCACTGCGCCTGCAGCCAATGACGGGACGAGCATTTTCCAATCTCCATCGGCCGCAAAGGTAGTGAAGCATCCCATAAATGTTCCCGGGCAAAAATCAAACAGTTCGAATTTTGCAATGATGCACATTACAAAGGTAAGTACCGCACACCAAATGCCGTATTCCCCAAACGCAGGGAACACATTGCTTAAAGCAATAATTGCCATGCCGCAAAGCACCCCTGCCATATTGGGCAGGACTGTCCGTTTCAGCCCCTGGATGCCGTGGCTCCCACTGGCAAAATAGGTGGTGCATCCGGCAAAGCCAGCCCATGCGATAAGGCCTGCCAGCCCTGCAAGGTACGACCATGCGCCGCAAAGTATTGCTGTCACAATGCTAAGCGCCGTTAAATAACTCATTTTCTTCATTTGTATCCTCCCGCTGGATAACCTTTTTTATACGGGCAAAGCCCACAGTATTCTATGGTTTCCCATATCCCTTAATACCCAGAACCGTCGTCGGACTGTTCCACGATTTTTATCATCCTGCTGGTCCCAAGCCGGTCTGCCCCAAGCCGGATAAATTCTTCCGCATCCTGCAGGGAAGCAATGCCGCCTGCCGCCTTTACCTTAATTTCCTTCCCAATATGATTACGCATCAGCTCTACGTCTGCGAAGGTTGCCCCTGCGGCAGAAAATCCAGTGGAAGTTTTAATATATTCTGCCCCTGCCTTTGTGACAATTTCACACATTTTGATTTTTTCTTCTTCGGTGAGCAGGCACGTTTCTATGATGACTTTTAAGATTTTCCCTCCGCATGCCTCATGGATCTGGCGGATTTCCTCCTCCAGCTCCTGGTACTTTTTATCTTTCAGCCACCCAATGTTAATTACCATGTCAATTTCTTCTGCACCATTTGCCAGGGCGTCTTTTGTTTCAAACACCTTTACCGCCGTGGTGCTGTAGCCATTTGGGAACCCAATGACTGTGCAGATTGGCAGCTTGCCCTCCACATAGTCCGCCGCCTGCTTGACGTAAGCTGCCGGGATACACGCAGATGCAGTATTGTATTTGATTCCCTCATCCAGAATCCTGCGGATTTCCTCCCAAGTAGCTGTCTGTGTGAGCAACGTATGGTCCACTGTCTTTAAAATATCTTTTTTTTCCATAAGCCTTCCTTTCCGGGGGCTGCGCTGTGCTTGTTCCGGCAGCCCGCTTTTATATTAATTTCCCAAGGATGGAAGTCCCAATTGTGCCTTCCGGCATTGGAACCCCAAAGTTCTCTGCGGCTGTAGCCCCAACCACGGCAAAGGCATGGGAATTTTCCAGCTTCCCACTGCCCTCCATGGAAGGGGAATACGCAAGGAATGGCACCTTTTCCCTTGTGTGGTCTGTCCCGGTATGGGTTGGGTCGTTGCCGTGGTCCGCTGTGAGGATCAGCAAGTCATCCTCCCTGAGCATTGGCAGCAGCTCCCCAAGCTTTTCATCAAATTTTTCCAATTCCCTGGCATATCCCTGCACATCCCGGCGATGCCCCCACAATGCGTCAAAATCCACGAGATTTACAAAACAGAGCCCTTCAAACTCCCTTTTTGCAATCTCAATCGTCTGCTCCATGCCATGGACAGAGCTTTTTGACTTATTGGATTCGGTAAGGCCTTCCCCGTCAAAAATATCAAAAATTTTCCCTACGGAAATGACGTCGAGCCCTGCATCCTTTAAGGCATTTAAAACCGTCCGCCCATATGGCTTTAACGCATAGTCGTGGCGGTTGCTTGTCCGCTTAAATTCCCCTTTTTTCCTGCCTACATAAGGCCGCGCAATGACGCGCCCCACCTTCCATTCGTCCTTCATGGTAAGTTCCCGGGCGATTTCGCAGCAGCGGTACAGTTCTTCCAAACCGAAGGTTTCTTCATTCCCGCAAATCTGCAGAACAGAATCAGCCGAGGTATACACAATCATATTGCCGGTCGCAATCTCCTCCTCTGCAAGCTCCTCCAAAATCTCCGTGCCGCTGGCGCTCTTATTCCCTATAATTGCCCGTCCGGTCCGTTTGGACAATTCCTCTATCAGTTCTGGTGGGAACCCGGTTTCCGTAAATGTCTGGAAAGGCTTTGTAATATGGAGGCCCATCATTTCCCAATGGCCAGTCATAGTATCCTTCCCAGTGCTTGCTTCCTCCATTTTCATAAAATAGCCCATGGGCTGCTCCACTGCAGGAACCTGCTTCAAGGGGTGCAGGTTCGCTATCCCCAGTTTCTGCAAGTTCGGGATATGGAATTCTTTTACATTCTGTGAAATGTGCCCCAGCGTATCTGTCCCGGCATCCCCATAAGCGGAGGCGTCATTTAACGCCCCCACCCCAAGGGAATCTATCACAATAATAAATATCCTATTATACTTCCGCTTTCCCAATGTCCTACCTCCCAATGTGTATTTGATTTTGCAGCCGTATAAATCCAGCTTTTTAGAATAATGCTACAATCCCAACAATTGTCGCGCTTAAAATGCTGACAAGCATACCACCCAGCATTGCCCGCACTACCAGCCTTGACAACGTGCTCTTTTTCTCCGGGCAAAGTACTGCAATGCCAGAAACACAAATCCCTAAGCTGGAAACATTTGCGAAGCCTGCAAGGGAAATAGAAGCTACCATAGCCGTCCGGGTATCCAGGGACTTAATGACCTCCCCTAAATTCCCAAAGGCCACAAACTCGTTCATAATCATTTTCTGGCCCAGCAAAGCCCCTTCCAACAGGGCGTCTTTCCCTTCCAGCCCCAAAAGGAATCCAAAGGGGGCAAATATGTAGGAAAAAATCTGCTCAAGGCTTATTCCTGCAATCCCTAAAACCATATTAATCAATGCCACAAGGCCGATAATGGCAACCAGCGAAGCCCCAATGGAAATTACCATCTGCATCCCGGTAGCCGCGCCCTCTGCAATAGCGTCAATCATATTTGAGTTATTCCCTTTATTGTCCATTTTTACGTCTGTAATGGATTTGGTTTCCCCGCTCTGGGGCAAAATCATCTTGGAAACCAAAATGCTCCCTACAGGGACTAACACGCTTGCAATCAGCAAGTATTCCATGGGAATCCCACAGGCATGGTATCCTGCCAAAATGGATACCTCCATGCTGCCCATCCCTGAAACTAAGATAACAAAAATTTCACTGTCTGTCAAATTCCGGATGTATTTACTGACTAACACCGGGCTGCTGGTCTGCCCCAAAAACATATTGGCAACTGCCACAAAGCTTTCTACCTCCGTGGTGCCCATAAGCTTCCCCACTGCTTTCCCCAGCCATTTTACCACAAAGCCAATAGCCCCAAGGTAATAAAGAAGGTTTACCAGGGCAGACACAAAGATAATCCCCCCAAGGGACTGGACCATGAAAACACTGAGCTTGGAACCGTCCGCAAGGTCGCCGAACACAAAGGCCAGCCCGTCTTTCCCGCAGTTCACAACTGCCGTAACCCCGTCAGACGCCATAGTGACAAGCTTCTGCCCAAGGGGGATTTTCACAATTATGACCGCAAGGATTGCCTGGACGATGACCGCCTTTATCACCAGTTTCCAGTTAATGTTTTTCCTGTCCCACGACAGCAGCCAAAGGAGCCCTAAGATAACCACAATGCCCAAAATGCTTAAAACCAGTTTCACTTATGTTCCCTCCTGCCGTTTATTTTTCTGCCTGGATCAGCTTACGGATGGCGCCTACCGCTACCTTAATGGCTGCCTCCGTATCATGCACCATAGGGTTTTCCATTCCAAGGGCATTCCGTTCCTGGTTCCCAACTACCAGGAAGTTGGAGCCACACCGCACCCGTAAATGGCTTGCTGCAATAAACAAAGCCGCAGACTCCATTTCCGATGCCTTGCATCCCATGCGTTTCCATGCCTCCCATTTGTTCAGAAGTTCATAGCTGACAGGCATCCGCTCCGGCTCATGCTGCCCGTAAAAGGCATCCTTGCACTGTACCACGCCTACATGGTGTGGCAGCCCCAGATCTTTACAGGACTGTACCAGCGCATTTGCCACATCAAAATCAGCCACTGCCGGATATTCAATAGGCGCATACTCACGGCTGGTGCCTTCCATCCGCACTGCACCCGTGGCAACCACAATGTCCCCGCCTTTGACATCCAGTTCAATCCCCCCACAGGTACCTACCCGGATAAACGTATCTGCCCCGCAGAGCACCAGTTCCTCAAGGGCAATCGACGCGGAAGGCCCGCCAATCCCTGTAGATGTCACGCTGACCTTTTCCCCATCCAGATACCCCGTATAGGTAACATATTCCCTGCTGTCAGCCACCAGCTTTGCATCGTCAAAATGCTTTGCAATCTTTGCGCACCGTTTGGGATCCCCTGGCAGGATCACATACCGCCCTACATCCCCTGGCCTGATCTGCAAATGATACTGTAACCCTTCTTCTCCTGAATAATTCTGCATAACGTTTCCTCCTTGTTTTCCTTTTATTTTTTCACATGCTATGTTGCTCATACATGCGTTTTTACCCATGTACCATTGTACCCCCACTGGAGGGGCATCTGTTTTTCACGCCAATGCTGTGTTACTTCCAGGCCTGCGCTTCCATTACTGGCCGGAAAGATACCAGTCATCGTCAGAAAAGACTTCCATCAGGTTTTCCTTCAAGCTGGCATATTGTTCCTTACCAATCACAATATTGCTGCCCTCCTTTGAGATAAGCCCTTCTTCCCGAAGCTTCTTTACAGACCTCGTAATGGTCTTTACGCTCAGCCCAGTAAAATCTGACAGTTCCTGTCTGTCATTGCGAATCCGCAGGACTCCCTGTTCTGCATATTTCTCATACCGGTTAATCAGAAGCATCGCCAACCGGTCCTGTCCCTGCAGAAACAAAAATGCCCTTACATTCCTCGCCTGCTCTAACAGGTATTCCCCCATCAGCTTTGCTTCATACCGTAAAGACTGGATATCCGTTTTCATCCATTGATTGAACTTCGCTTTGGGAATTTTAAGAACAATGCAGTCTGTTACTGTCTGCAGCGACGTCCTGTACTTCCCCATATCCATGATAATTTCCATCCCCCCATAAGCATACACATTGGTAAACAGCATAAAGTCAAAGGAAATGCCGTAAATCCGGTAATCCGTCGCCTTGATGATCCCATCCCCAATAAAATAGACTGCTTCTACCGGTTCCCCTTCCCTGATAAAAGTTTTCCCTTTTTCTATTTTCTCAATCGAAACATTTTCAAAAATCCAAAGGGGTGCATTCCGGAAGTAAGCAAGGAACTGCTCCCGCCTTTCCTTATCAATGTGTTTTAAAAATGGCAGTACTTCTTCTAAATAGTAATCTCTCATCTGGCTCTCCTAATACCCCTCTCCTGCTTCATAGCCGCCCGCTCCCTATCAGGCACATAGGGCGGCTATGGGTTTTTGGTTTGGAACCTTCTGGTAAAATAGTCCTGCTTTCTGGTACAGGAAGATAATAAATCCTAACAGGACTTTTTTCAAGGACACGTGTCCCTCTTATGTGCATTTTTACGGTTTTATTTGATTTTTATCCTATTCTTTGTTCAGTCTTACTGTACCAGAAGTGGTTTTCACTGGAATTGTGTAAAATATTCAGAATATTGTTGGTAATTCAGGATAAATTACAGGGGCTTTTAGCTATTCTGCCACATTCCCCTATTTTATTCTATAGGAGAGATACTTTTACGCTTTAGCGTGACAAGGTCTTTCCTATAGAAAATAGCCCGTCCCCATGCCGTTTCCAGCATAAAGGCCGGGCTTTATCCCCAACGATGTTTACCTAAATATTTCTCAGGCGGCAGTTCCCCAGCCCCACAGCCTGCGCTTCTTCCAATAAGAATTACACATATAAGCCGGCAGGCAGCACACCCCTTCCAGAAAATATCCAGCCATCCCCTGCAGTTTCCGGATACCCTGATGGTTCCCCAGCAGTTCAGAAGAAGAAACCGCACAAATCCTATCCACCGGGTAACTGCATTTCCAGTAAGGCGTGCTGTAGCACGTTGCAGAGGATTCAAACAGGAAATATGCCCTCCCGCCATCACAAGCCAATTCCTCAGCCATGGGAGGGAACTGGCAGGATTTTTCCAGATAATACAGGTTCCTTCCTGTAAAACAGTCCTCTGCCACTTTATAAAAGTAAACTTCTGAATCAAAGTAACGCCCTTTTGATGTGGTAACAACCAGATATGTGTTCCCACCCTGCTCCAAAAATGCAGCCCCATTGGCATAACCGGGAATGGCTATCTGCTCTTCCTGCTGCAGGGAAAATACCTGCCCCTCCGCCCCCTGTTCTTTTTTTACGGAAAAGCTTCTCAAGCTCCCTTTCCCGCTGACCCGGTTGGAGTAAGTGCCGACCCATAGCTTGCCACTGTGCCAGGTGACAAAGGAAGCCACTGCGCCGCAGGGGACATTCTGGGCATAACTGGTAAGCTCATAGCTGCTTGCCCCGGACTGGGCGGCCTGCTGGATGGTTCCATAGGGAACCACGCTGCACTGCCTGTCAGTGCTTTTTGCAATCCAAACGTTCTGCCCGTCAAAAGCCACGCCGCCTACATGGTTGATATCCGGCAGGACAACCGTCACTAACAGTTCCCGGCTGCCAGCCCCTTGGTTGGAAAGCACATACAGTACGGATTTATTCACCTTGCGGCTGCGCTGCCCCGGCTTTACCTGATAGGGGGTTCCGCTGTCATAGGCAGTTACCAGCATATAGTCCCCTGCAATGCAGATGCCCTGGGGCACCATCTGGGTACAGGGATTCCCAAGGATATCCGTAGACCTAAGCCCCGGCACCGGGACAGAATTTTCTTCCTGATATAAACTGGCAAAATAGCGGTAACGCCCCAACGTGTCCTGAAACTTCTCCTGGTACCGGAAATCCATGCTGGTAAAGCTCCCAGCCCCATTCTGGAAGCCTGTATCAGTTTCCATATTTTTCAAAAAAGAAAGAGCCGCATGGAACCCTCCCCCCATTTTCGGGAGAACCCATGCAGCCGCTGCCAAGTAAAAAATCACGCTATATTTAAAAATAATTTCCTTACGAAACCTCTTTCCCATACATTTTCCGCCTTTGCTGTATCATCTCTGATGCTGTTCTTTCTTCTAGTATAACCAATAAATTTACAGACAGAATTAACAAAAAATGTATAAATTGTAAACTTTTTTCGTCTATTATTTACAAATTTTGGAAACAGAAACCAGTGCAAAAGCTGGACTAACGCACCGCCCCAATCCGCTTCCCAATCTCGTCCAGAATCTTATGGGCCGCTTCTTCCTTGCCCATCTGTTCCAGATGGATAACATCGTCCCTGGTAATCAGGGTAAGCACATTGGTATCCGTGCCAAACCCGGCGCCCTCTACCTTCAAGTTATTGGCAGCTACCAGATCCAAATGCTTCTTTACCAGCTTGGCCCTTGAATTTTCTTCCAAATTTTGGGTTTCCATGGAAAAGCCGCACAGATAGCTGTGGATTGCGCCTTCTGATTTTAACCGGCCAAGTTCTGCCAAAATATCCCTTGTCCGTTCCAATGGGATGTTAGCGGATCCCTCGGATTTTTTTATCTTTTCCTGGGCTGCTTGCGCAGGGCGGTAGTCAGCCACTGCCGCCGCCTTAAGGATAATATCTGCTTTTGGGGCGCGCCGGAGGACTTCCTGATACATTTCCTCAGCGGAAACCGTTTTTACAGTTTCCACAAACATGGGCGGTTCCAAGGAAGCTGCCCCTGTGACAAGCGTCACATCCGCCCCCCGCAGCATGGCAGCCTTTGCAAGCGCATAGCCCATTTTCCCGGTGGAATGGTTGGTAATAAAGCGTACGGGGTCAATGGCCTCCCTTGTTGCACCGGCGGTTACAAGCACCTGTTTCCCTGCCAAATCTTTGGGGAAAGCCAGTTCTCTCAGGACATATTCCACCAATGTTTCCTCCGGGGGCAGTTTCCCTTCCCCAATATCGCCGTTTGCCAGCATCCCCGTATCGGGAGGGATTAACCCATAACCGAACCGTTCCAATTTTTTCAGGTTCTCCTGGACGATAGGGTTGCGGTACATGTTGTGGTTCATGGCCGGGGCAGCCAGCACTTTGCAGGTACATGCCATCACTGTGGTTGTCAGCATGTCGTCTGCAATCCCGTTTGCAATCTTGCCCAGCACATTTGCCGTAGCCGGGGCAACCAGCACCAAATCCGCCTGCTTTGCCAGGGCCACATGCTCCACGGAAAATTCAAAATTCCGGTCAAAGGTGTCAATCAGGCATTTATTCCCTGTCAAAGTTTCAAACGTAGTGGCAGTGATAAAATTAGTGGCATGTTCCGTCATCAGCACATGGACGTTGCAATGGAGCTTTTTTAACATCCTTGCCACATTGGGCATTTTATATGCGGCAATCCCGCCTGTTACGCCCAGTAAAACTGTTTTTCCCTGCAGCATATCAGGGAACCTCCTTTCCGAAAGAGCCTGTTGTGGAATTGCATTCCGGGTGGGTTACATGGAAATCTGCCCATGCTTTTCATATGCAGCCACCTTGGAAATTTTATTTTCCCCGTCTACAAATACCACTTTGGGGCGGAACCCTTCCGCCTCCTCCGGCGTCATCTGGGCGTAAGCCATCAGGATGATATGGTCCCCGGTCTGGACCTGGCGCGCTGCCGCCCCGTTTAAGCAAATCATGCCGCTGCCCGGTTCCCCGCAGATGGTATAAGTTTCAAACCGGTTGCCGTTCTCAATGTCCACAATCTGCACATTTTCATATTCAAGGATCCCTGCTGCCGCCATAAGCTCCGGGTCTACGGTAATGCTGCCTACATAATTCAGTTCAGCCTGCTTTACGACTGCCCGGTGGATTTTCCCTTTTAACATTTTCAAATACATTGTTCCTACCATTCCTTTCTAAGCGTGGGCAAAACAGGAAAAACCGTTTCATGCCCTGCCCCGCCGTATGGATTTTCTCCCCGTTTTGCCATAACGGCCTTATTGTGCTTCCGGGCAAAAGCTAAAATTATCAATCAGCCTTGTTTTCCCAATATAAACGGCAATGGCCGCCAAAATAGGGGCTTTCACAGCTTTCACAGGCTCTAAAGTTTCAGCGTCCACAAGTTCCACATAATCAATGCGGGCAAGGGGCTCTGACTTAATGCTCTTTACAATGGCGCTTATTAATTTCCCGGCATCCTGTTCCCCGGATTTTGCCATCCCTTCTGCAATCTCCAGGGATTTGTGGAGAATCAGGGCGGCTTCCCGCTCCTTGGGGCTTAAATACGTATTCCGGGAGCTCATGGCAAGGCCGTCCTCCTCCCGGACGATTGGGCACCCTACAATGGAAATGCCAAAATTTAAGTCCCGTACCATCCGGCGGACCACTGCAAGCTGCTGGGCGTCTTTCTGCCCAAAATATGCCCGGTCTGGCGTCACAATATGGAAAAGCTTGGACACTACCGTACAAACCCCACGGAAATGGGTGGGCCTTGTCTTTCCGCAAAGGCCTTTCGTCAAAGAATCCATATCCACAAAGGTACAGTTGCCCTTATCATACATTTCCTCCGGTTCCGGGTGGAACACCACGTCTGCCCCGGCTTCCTCGCAAAGGGCAGCATCCCGGTTTAAATCCCTTGGGTAGCTGGACAAATCCTCATTTGGCCCAAACTGGGTAGGGTTTACAAAATCGCTGACTACCACCCTGTCATTTTCACTGACAGCCTTTACTATCAGGCTCTTATGGCCTTCATGGAGATAACCCATGGTGGGCACCAGGCCAATGGAATGGCCCTCTCCGCGCCACCATTTGATAATGGAGCGCAATTCCTCAATACTGCTTACAATCTGCATAGCTTCCTCCCTTAATATAATTTTTCAATAATATCGTCATCTATCTTAAAAGTGTGTTCCGGTGCGGGGAATGTGCCTGCTTTTACTTCCTCGCTGTATTTCTGGAAAGCTTCTTTCATCACTGCGCCTACATCCCCAAACCGTTTGACAAATTTTGGCTTGAAATCGCCGAACATGGACAGCATATCCTGATATACCAGCACCTGCCCGTCGCAGCCTGCCCCCGCGCCAATGCCTATGGTGGGGATCTGGAGCTTCTCTGTTACCAGTTTTGCCAATTTTGCAGGCACGCATTCCAACACCACTGCTGCTGCCCCGGCTTCTTCCACAATTTGGGCGTCTTCCAAAAGCTTCTTTGCCGCCGCTTCTGTTTTTCCCTGCACCTTAAAGCCGCCAAATGCATTTAAGGACTGTGGGGTCAGCCCAAGATGGGCTACCACTGGTATGGATGCATTGGTAACCGCTTTAATATGTTCTGCAACTTCCCGTCCCCCTTCTAATTTTACTGCCTGGGCACGGCCTTCCTTCATCAGCCGCCCAGCGTTGCATACTGCATCATAGACAGAGGCCTGGTAAGACATAAAGGGCATGTCCGCTACAACCAAAGCTTCTTTCGCGCCCCGGGATACTGCCCGCGTGTGGTGTATCATATCCTCCATGGTAACGGACAGGGTATCCTCATACCCCAGCATTACCATGCCCAAAGAATCCCCTACCAGAATCATATTAATGCCTGCTTCGTCAATTAATTTTGCCATGGAATAGTCGTAGGCAGTCAGCATGGTGACTTTTTCCCCGCGTTCCTTGGCTTCCCGGATTGTTACAACTGTGTTTTTCATAGTCCCTTCCTCACTTGCTTTCCAGCGCATGTGCCAAAAACCCTTTGCAGGCTTCCTTTGCTGCAAAACTTATTTACACATGGCCTAATATTTTTTTCATTGCCGAATAACTGCGTTCTGGATGCTTGCCCTCTGCAAGCTCCGTTACTACAGTCCCTACCGCCCGGTAAGCAGTTTCCCACTCCTGCCTTCCCATATGCGCCAAATGCTCTTTGACAGTTTCTGTGTCATTCCGCTCAATGGGCCCGGTCAGCGCCTGTGCGCATCCGCGGCATCCTGTTCTTCCCCCGGTACAGCTTGTGCCTTTTCCCTGCTGCCCTGCAAAAATAGCTTTTACATTATTTTCCACTAATGGCTGCAGCAGCCCGTAGGCGGATGCTTCTGGAATCCCGGCTTCCCCCATAAGCCCCACTGCCATGGAAATTAAGCCAACCACATGGTTGCTGGCAATGCTTGTGGCTGCATGGTATTTGGCTTTTTCCTTTGTGGAAACCTCTACTACCCGGTTGGGCAGCAGCCGGAACAGTTCCTGCATCCTGTCCAATGCTATCCGGTCGCCTTCTGCCGCAAAGGCCGCACCTGTTAAATTTTGATAAGCTGTGAATTTGTCGGTGAACGCGTATATCGGATGGACGGAACAGACGTATGCGCCTGTTTCCTCCCAGTTTGAAAATATATCACTTGATAAGGAACCACTAAAATGGCAGATGACTTTCCCTTTCACATTTTTTTCTGCAATGCAATCCCATACCTTCCCAATCTCTGCGTCTGTGGTGGTAATAAAAAGGGTATCGCTTGCTTCCATCAGTAAATCCAATGTTTCAAAATACTTTGTGCCTGTAAATTCAGCGGATTCCTGCCCGCTGCTTTTGGTCCTGCTGTAAAAGCCTGTGACACATGCGCCATGGCACTTGGCATATTTTCCAAGCGTAGTCCCTACTTTCCCGGCGCCAATAATCCCTATCTGCATATTTGCCTCCATTCCCTGCGTGCTGCCTTGATGCCAACCGCCTATCGCAATTCATGTTACAGTAGCCCGATGGCCTGAAATGGAAAAGCTTTCTGCCTGAATTTACCAAAGTGATACAGTTTCTTTTTGGAATACCGTTCGTTAATAAATTAACACAAATAAAGGGTTTTTACAATAGGAAATGAAAGATTGGGATGTACAAAATACCGTGCATAGCCAACTCCCCCTGCCCCCTGGTACAGGCGGATACTATGGCAAGAGGGTATGCCCCTAAAAAACTTTCTTGAGCATACCCTCTAACCCTTTGAAGCTCTCTAACAGCTTTGCAAGCTGCTGTACATTCTTGTCCTCTATCACCGAATCTGGAATTACAATTTCTTCCGTCCCTTGAAATGTAACCTGCCCCACATACCTTGCCGCCGCCCTGCGCCCAGTCTGGTCGGAAACAGTAAAGCCAAGGACAGGCGTCCCGCCTTCTTCTGCAATTTCCAGCAAAACAAGGTAACCTCCAAGTTCCATTTCAAACTGCCTTGCCCCATGTTCACCTTTCTTCCGTTCCATCCCCAAAAGGATACGGAGGATTTCCCAGAAAGTAAGGTCATGGCGTCCTGCCAATTCCCCTGCCTGGAACAGCCCCTGTAAATCTATCTGGAACAATTCTTCTGCCTGGGCGGACGAAAGGAATGTGCCATACTCCCACTCTGGCAGGAAAGCACCTAACATTGGGTGCTGGCTGGACAGGTTTTCCCGGATGGACTGGTAAGGCATTTCCACGTTCAGCAAAGCCATTTCTTTCCAGGCATAAAGTTCTGTCACAGGGGCTTTGCCGCCTTTGCAGTAAACCTTTCCATACGCCCGGCCTTCCGACGCCCGCCCTGCGATTTCCCATTCCAGGCCGGACGGATCGCTTCCGCCGAACAGCCACGCCAAACTGCGGGCAGCCTGTTTCTGCTGCCCGGAAAGATTTTTTTCCTCCAATTCCACAGAAAACCTGTACCGGAACCCGCCGGAACTCCTTGCCCCATGCAAAAGGAACGCTGCATGGAGCAGCGGAAAAGCCCAAAAAACGAATCCCAGAACCAATAAAACCAAGGCTCCAAGCAATGCTGCTGTTGCTGCCTGCCACTTCTTCATTTTTTCTTTCTCCCTTGCCGGAACTGTAGGGCTGTCCCACTAAGCAAAATTATTTTTCAGGCGGAACGATTTTCTCCTGCCCGCCCATATAAGGCCGTAACGCTTCTGGAATCCGCACGCTCCCGTCCTCACATAAATTATTTTCCAAAAATGCAATCAGCATACGGGGCGGAGCCACAACTGTATTGTTCAGGGTATGGGCAAAATACTTTCCTTCCTTGCCAGTTACCCGGATTTTCAGCCTTCTTGCCTGGGCATCCCCCAAATTGGAACAGCTCCCTACTTCAAAATATTTCTGCTGCCTTGGGGACCAGGCTTCTACATCCACCGATTTTACTTTCAGGTCTGCCAAATCGCCGGAGCAGCACTCCAAGGTGCGTACCGGGACATCCAGGGAACGGAACAGGTCTACCGTATTCTGCCACAATTTCTCAAACCACATCGGGGATTCTTCCGGCTTGCAGACTACTATCATTTCCTGCTTCTCAAACTGGTGGATGCGGTATACGCCCCGCTCCTCAATCCCATGGGCGCCCTTTTCCTTCCGGAAACAGGGGGAATAGCTTGTCAGTGTCTGGGGAAGCTGTTCTTCATTTAAAATGGTGTCAATGAATTTCCCAATCATGGAATGTTCGCTTGTCCCAATTAAATACAAATCCTCCCCTTCAATCTTGTACATCATGGCGTCCATTTCCGCAAAGCTCATAACGCCTGTCACCACATTGCTGCGTATCATAAAAGGCGGCACACAGTAGGTAAAGCCCCTGCCTACCATAAAATCCCTTGCATAAGAAATAACGGCAGAATGGAGCCTTGCAATATCCCCCATCAGGTAATAGAACCCATTCCCAGCCACTTTCCTTGCACTGTCAAGGTCCAGCCCCTGGAATTTTTCCATAATTTCTGCATGGTAAGGAATTTCAAAATCCGGCGTTGCCGGCTCCCCGTACCGCTCCACTTCCACATTTTCGCTGTCGTCTTTCCCAATAGGCACGGAAGGGTCGATGATGTTTGGTATCACCATCATAATCTTGGTAACCTTTTCCTGCAGTTCCCCTTCCAGCTTCTCCAGCTCTGCAAGGCGTTCGGCCCCAGCATTTACCTCTGCCTTCACAGCTTCTGCTTCTTCTTTCTTGCCCTGCCCCATCAGCGCGCCAATCTGCTTGGACAGCTTCTTGCGCTGGGCGCGGAGGGCGTCTGCCTCCTGCTGGGTTTTCCTGGCCCTGGCATCTAATTCTATGACTTCGTCTACCAATGGCAGCTTGTTGTCCTGAAATTTATTCCGAATGTTCTGCTTTACGGTTTCCGGGTTTTCCCTTAAAAATTTTAAGTCAATCATGGTTTCCTCCTGAACATGCTTCTGTCTATTTTATTTTTGCCTGTAGCACCCCAATATATTGCACCATAACCACTCCGTGGTAAGCCATGGGCGCTCCGGGCGCGCATAATATCTGGCAACATTATACATGGATTGTGCCCTCTCCGCAAGTGTTTGGCAAAAATTTGGCATTTTCCCTTCTATTTAAAATATTACTTGCCCGCTCTATGCCAGCCCTTTGCCTACAAGGAAAAATCCCGTTTCTGGAACTGCCATGCACCAAGCAGGAACAACGCTGCGGCAATCCCTGACATTACCGCATCCTGAATGGGGAAATATATGGATTCTTTCAGGATTTCCTCCACAGGCAGCAAGGAATAAATATTCACATACCGCAATATCTCCAGCTTTTCCCCCATGTTGGAAACCATCTGCATCAGGAAAAACAGCACTGGCAGCCCAGCCCCAGCCAGATAAAACATTTTGCTGCTGCTGGCAAAGCAGGCTGCAAGGAACACAATCCCCACGATTGCTTCCTGCAAAAGCAGGGTACTGAAATTCAGCGCCAGATACCTGCCTATGTCCAGTTCCCCCGGAAACAGGATTTCGCAGCTTAATGCCCCCACTGCCGTTACCAGCCCTATTAAAAATGCCATCCACAGGGCCATGGAAACAATCTGGGTGCAAATAATCTTTTTTCTGGAATTAGGCGTAGCCAAAAGGTTCGCCAACGTCCCCGTTTCTACCGGCCCCATCAGCAGCTTCTGCACCATCACCAAAATAAAAATCAGGGGGAACAGCAGCATAATAAACCCATATAAATAAATCTGCATCCACTCTAATAAACTGGAGGCAATCCCTGTCATCCCAACCGCCGCCATCAGTTCCGGCAGAGCCTGCTGGTAGCCGCTCAGCATTTCGGAAAGTTCCGGGTTATACATATAGGCGATAACGGTGGTATACATGCAGAGCATGGCAAAAATCACCAGAAATGGCAGGGTGCAGACTTTGAGGTTTCTTTTCCATAAAGTAAATGATATCATAGGTTTTTCCTTTCTTTCAGGTATTGTTTCCTTTTCCTATCCATAATACTGGAAAAATAATTCTTCCATGCTCTGGTTCCTGGCTTCCAAATCCTGCACCCCAAAATCTGCCAATTTCCTCAAAACGTCGGGCAGGCTGCCGGATACGGTAAATTCTGCCTGATTGGGAGAAAGGCTTTCCTTTGCGCCTGGATGGCTCCAGGGCTGGATTCCCGGTTCCTGCAAAAGCTTTTCCGCCGCGGCTGCATGCGGCAGCGTAACCCGGTAAATTTTTTTCCGTTTTCCTGCAAGCTCCTTCATATCCTCCACTGTGGCAATCCGCCCGGAACGGATAATGGCTGTCCGGTCGCAGGTTTTTTCCACCTCCTCAAAAATATGGGAGGACATCAGTATGGTAGTGCCTTTCTTTTTTTCCTCCAAAACCAGCTCTACAAATTCATTCTGCATCAACGGGTCCAGCCCGCTGGTTGGCTCGTCTAAAATCACAACCTCAGGCTGGTGCATAAATGCATTTACAATCCCAATTTTCTGCTTCATCCCTTTGGACATTCTTTTTATCCTTCCATGGGGGTTTAGCCCAAACCGTTCCATCAGGCTTTCCATATGCCTGTGGCTGTCCATCCCTTTCATGTCCGCCATGAATTTTAGGAACCCAAGGCCTGTCATGTCCTCCGGGAACGCCAATTCCCCAGCAAGGTATCCCGTGTGTTTCTGGATTTCCTGCGCCTGTAAAAAACAGTCCATCCCCATCATGCGGCAAATGCCCCGGCCCGGCCGTATAAAACCCATCAACTGCCGGATTGTGGTGGTTTTCCCCGCCCCGTTTGGCCCCAGATACCCAAACACTTCCCCTTTAGGGACAGCAAATGAAAGGCCAAACACGCCTTTTCCATTGCCATAATCCTTCGTAACTTCCTGTAATTCTATGACTGGTACCCTATCCATTTCGCTCACCCATTCCCTTCACATTCCTTTTCCTCTGTTCCAATAGCTGGTTGATTTCCTCTGTTTCCCTCCGGTACACCTTTTCCAGAAACAGCCACAGCAGGGCAAAATAAGCAAAGATCAGCCCATAAAACCAAAGTTCCATTGCCCCTCCCTGCGGGAACCACCCCCCTAAGATCCCTGCTGCCACAGTAAAGCATCCGGGAACCATGCACCAGAGAACCCCGCGTATCCGGTACTCCCTGTCTGTATAGGATTTTTCCCCAAAAAACAAAGCTTTCTGCACCCACGCGTCCACATACCCCAGAGCCATTTGCCCCAAAAGGATTTGGAACGGGACAGAGCTGTTTCCCATCAGCCACTGGAAAAAACCATACAAGAAAATCATACCTGTGATATGGACACAGGCAAATATTTCCACTTCCGTTTCTACTTTTAAGTATTTCCTTATATTATGGATACGCTTTCCTTTGCCGGTACTTTCAGGTTGCTTTTTCCTAGCCACGCTCTTTTCCCCCTTTCAGCCGTTCCCGGAACTCTTTCACATACCGTCTGGAAATAATCACATGCTCCTGATTATCCAAAAGTGCATCAATACGGTTCCCCATTTGGCTCCTGACAGACACAATCCGGTCAATATTTACCACAAACGACTTGTTGCACCGGAAAAACCCATGCCCTTTCAGCCGTTCCTCTGCTTCCCGCAGGGTGAGGGTTACCTGATATTCCTGCCCTTTGGTATAGGCAAACACCCTGTCATCCACCCGTTCGAAATAGTAAATCTGCTCTGGAAGAAGCCTGCACTGGCCATTCTCATTTTTCCCCATAATTGCTGGGGAACCCTTTTGCAGAAAGTCCAAAATCCTGCGCAGCTCTGGCGTAAATTCCCAGTAGCGTATCAATACTTCTTCTTTTCCAGGCTCTACCTGCTCCATGCTTATTTTCATTCTGCCCTCCTTGTGGACGGGAAACGGTTTGTTTTGGTGTATCGTTGGGATAAAGCAGTAAAAAAGAATGCGCATATTATTTTTTGTCTTATAGGAAGATGCTTTCACGCTTTAGCGTGGCAAGGTCTTTCCTATATGATAAAAAACCATGGCTTCATCTTTCCTTACTATACCTGTTTTTTCGCACATCTTCAACTGCATTTCCGGAAGATGCACTTATTTCCTTTTAAAGTGCACGGAAAAGAAAAACGGATGCCTAGATCGTGTCTGAAAATTCATTCCTACAATTTTCAAACACGCTCTAACAGCATCCATTTCATTTCTTCCAGAGCTTCCCCAACTGGTTAAACCAGCTTTGGGGCAGCATCAGCCCAAAAATGATGCCCAGCACAATAGCCCCTGCGATTTTAAATGTTTCAATCCCTTTCGCCGTAAACTGAGCCAAATCATTCATCACCAGATAATAAGAAGTATAATAAATCCCCGTCCCCGGCACCAGTGTAAAAATCCCCGTAATCAGGAACACCGTGCTGGGCATTTTACGGATTGCAGATAAAATCCTTGCCACCAAGGTAAGCACCAGCGTTGCCCACATAGATGCAATGGTTCCCCCAGTCCCTTTTGAGATGCAGAACAGGTAAACCATCCAGCCAATCGCCCCATTAATCCCGCACAGCAGATACTCCGACCTTGGCACATGGAACAATACAGCAAATGCAATTGTTGCCGCCATGGACACCAAAATCTGCACTATCATAATAAGAACGCACCTCCTCCTGCAAACTGAAATAACTTCATTACTGCGCCTACCCCAATGGCAATACACATCCCAGTAAGCAGCGCATCAATAAGCCGGATGCTGCCCGACAAGTAATCCCCGCTGAATAAATCCCGGATTGCCGTGGTCAGCGCCACCCCAGGCACCAATGGGATAATCCCCCCGATAATTACCTTATCTGACAAAATCCCTGCGCCCGCCATAAGCAAGGATAAGCTTCCAGCCGTCACCAAGGCACTGCCCAAAATATTCATAATCAGACGGGAAGCATGGCGCTTAGCTGCAAAAAGCAAAAATACTTCCAATAAAATTCCCAGAAAAAAAGACACTACGCTATCATAAAAACGCCCGCCCAGCAGGTAGCAAAACCCAGCGCTGCCTACGCCGCAGGCAAACACCAATGCTAAGTTCCCAGCGCTGGGGGAATTCCGGCATTCCTCCAATTTTCCAAAGGCTTCTGCCAGACTGCATTTCTTTTCACATATTTCCCGGGATAGCTGGTTGATCTCTGCCACCCGTTTCAGGTTCACTTCACCAATCGGCACATAACGCACCATGCTGCCGGCATCTTCCTGCCCCTCGTCCACAGTGGCAAAAATTCCATTTGTAATCACAAACACATGGTAATCCTGTATCCCATAAGCCTCCAGAATGCGGGTTACCGTTTCCTGCACACGGTAAATTTCCCCACCATTTTTCAATAAAACCTCGCCTACGGATATGGCAAGGTTCAGCACTGCTTTACTGTCTGGCATAGTCCTGTTCCTTTCCAGTATTTTTTCATAAAATAATCGGCATACTGCTGCGATCCCTGCGTACTTGGGCGCATTCCATGCCTTGTGGTATTATATCTTGATTAAGTGTTCTCCGCAAGTGTTTCGGGGAAATTTTTTGCAGCTATGGGCTGCCTTTATTACTGTATTGGCCTGTAGCCGTACAGCACAGTGCATGGCTCAGGAGTGAACAGTACCCTGCCTTTACTTCAGAAATATTGATAGACTTTGCCATTTTGTTATGATATAGTAAATGTAACTAGTACAACGAATATTAAGTAATTGGCAGTTTGACTTGCCTATTTTCCTGATAGCACTACTCCCCAAGCCTCGACGTAGCCACCGCTACGCCTGCGTTTGTGAAGCAGCACTCTCAGAAAAATATTCTGCGTCAAACTATCCAAAACTTAATTTTCATTGTACTAGATAAGCGTTTTATCAGAACTGGGAGATGAAAATAATATGCTATCAGATGAAAAAGAATATAATGGTTATTTATTCGACCAATTATCCTTAATTGAAGAAATAACAGAAGTAGCAGAAAAGGAACATGCAACGGAAACATTGGCTATTCTGGAAAAAAAAAGAAAACAGGTGGAACGCAAGCTTTACCAGCAGCCACCATTACAGCAAAGCTAAATTCTATTGACAGAAAGATGCCGCTCAGCCATCTAATTAGATGGTTTTGCGGCATCTTCTTTTTTCTTCTAAGGTTACTCTTTTCCATACAGGTTTAGCACTCTTTTTCTTTATAATGCCGCTCCAAACTCTTTAAGATCCCAAGATAAAGGAACAGCGTGGGGGTAAGGAACACAGTCGGGTTATTTACCATGCTCTGTGCCAGATAACTGCAAATCACAACTGTCCCCATCATCATGACTGGGTAGTGGCGTGACTGTTTTGCCGCGGATACTGCGGTGCTGATTAAGAAGCCAAAGTAACAGACTGCCCCGAAAATTCCTGTCATAGACATGAACTGCAGTAATTCGTTGTGGGGGTCTACAATCCGCGCTGTATACATTGTCAATTCCGAAGCCTGATACTGGTATAAGAACTGGTAAAAACAATTGATCCCATAACCAAAAAACTTCCTGCCAATGGGCAGCTTCTGCCATGCAATCCACGTCTGCTTCCATATAATGCCACGGCTGCTCCCAAAATTATCCTGCAGTTTCAGCAGGTTCATCCACTGCAACCCGCCTTCCCATTGTTTTTCTGGTGACAGATTAACAACCAACACTGCTGTTACTGCCAGCGACAAAACCGTGACTACAACACCAACAAAAACTTTCCTAATTTTATCATATGGTATTTGAATATCCTTCTTTTTTGCAATTTTTATCAAAACCATCCCAAGGCATAAAATTATCCCCTCTGCCAAAAGCACCTTCTTCCCTGTTATAAAATTCTGCAAAGGCAGTGTACGGAATCTCTGGCTCATTACAGATGTATTCTCAGCCCCCGCCGTCAAGGCCAACCGCACAACTAAACTGGATGCCCAGAACATCAGGCAAATACCTAAAAAGCGTTCCATATAATCGTGGTTTTTTATGGAAAAGCAGAATAATACAAGAAATGCTGCCCCAATTCCTAAAATCCAACTATCAGATATTGTCGCATACATGCCAAAAAATCCAAGGAGCAAAAGCAACCCATAGAGAATTTCCGAAAGCAGCGCATCCGAAAGATAAAAAAGCACCATCCCCACTGGCACAGCCATACAAAAATAAGTAGCACATGCATTTACATTTCCAATCGTACTGGCAAACATACCGACTTCTGTAGGTATAATGCCATCCCACATATGCAAAATATCTATCCCCCAAAATTGCAGAAGGAGCAAAAAACATACAATACCATTAGAAATCAGAAAAATCCATGCCATCCAAATTCCTGGCTTCAAAAATTTTCCAAGAATCAAATATACTGCAATACAAAGCAAAAATGCAATTGCCCCTAATTTCCTTCCGTCTGTCCCATAAAAAGATTCAAAGGGATTCACTGAAAATACAGTAGCAATCAATACAGCCACTGCAAAGCCGTATGCAAACCAAGAAGTGATTGGTATATTCTTTAAAATTTCTTTTCCTTTCTTTTTGGAGCCTTGCAATTCCTTATTCCCAGTTGCCCTCCAATCCTGTAAATACCCTGCCCCTGCCAATAGGACAGTGAGCACTAACAGCCCCGCCCCGCAGAAATAGAAAAACATCCGTTTTGCATCTGTAATATTAAAGTAACTGTCCTGATAAAACAGGGGAAAGAATCCTAACATTAGAATTACAAAAAGGCTTGCGGCTGTTCCTTCCAGTTCATACATGACATTTTTTTTATTCTGTTTTAATTTTTGTTTCATTTTTTGTCATCCTTTTCTGGGTAAGCAAGAACATATATCCATATTTTTATTTGATGTACTTCTTTTGCTTTTCCCAAATGTATAATAGCATCTGGGCAGTTTCCTGTCCAGATGCTATTACAAAAAAATTCATACTTTTGGGGTCTTGATATGTAAGTTGTTAATTCACTATTTCTTTACTGTTACTTTACAGGTTGCAACTGCACCTTTCTTGGTAATTACTGTGATGTCTGCTTTTCCTGCTTTCTTCCCTGTTACTTTACCCTTATTGGTTACGGTTGCAACTTTCTTGTTGGAAGAAGTACAGCTCTTAATCGCATCACCGGATGCTTTTTTCTTAAGTTTGATAGTGAAGCTCTTTTTAACCTTAATTGTTTTCTTTGTTGGGTTAAGTGTTACTTTAGCGCCTTTCTTGGTAACAGTAATCACACACTTAGCAGATTTCTTATCAGCTTTTGCAGTAATGGTAACTACACCTGCATTCTTGCCTGCTGTTACAACACCATTCTTAACAGTTGCAACACCCTTATTCTTGGAAACACTCCATTTAATTGTGCTTGTAGCGCCTTTGTTAAGCGTTGCTGTCAAAGCGAGTTTGTCGCCTGTATTCATTTTTGCAGTTTTCTTGCTCAGTTTAACGCTTGTTGCTTTTTTAGCTTTCTTTACTACATTTACTGTTACTTTTGCAGATTTGCCGCTTGCTTTTGCTGTAACAGTTGTTTTCTTACCTGCTGCTTTTTTACCTGCGGTAATAGTAACGCTTGCACCATTCTTTGCAGCTTTTACAGATGCCACGCTCTTTTTAGCAGTAGACCATGTAATTTTCTTATTGGTTGCATTAGCAGGTTCTACTGTTGCGCCTAAAGTTACTTTCTTACCAGCTACTACATATACAGTTTTTGCACTAGCTACAACCTTTTTAACTTTTACAGTTTTATTAGGTTTGTTTGTATTATTATCTTTTGCTGGTGTTGAATCTTTTACTTCTACTGCACAAGTTGCTGTTAATTTTGTACCAGGTACAGTTGCTGTGATTGTTGTCTTACCAACTTTTTTTGCTGTTACAGTTCCGCCTGCTACTGTTGCTACGTTTGCATCACTGCTCTGCCATGTAACTGTCTGGTTTGCACCTGCAGGTGCTACTGTTGCCTTAAGAGTCCCTGTCTTTGTTCCATTTAAATCCAATGTTAATGTCTTCTTATCAAGAGTTACACCTGTTGGATTAATTACTTTTTTAGTTGTATCCTTAACATTAACTGCACAGCTATCAGAGTTCTTTGTCACTGGATCCGTCACAACTACAGTTGCTTTTCCTGCTTTCTTTGCTTCTACAGTTATCTTTGCTCCATCAACCTTATAGGTAATAGCATCCTTATCACCTGTAACAGTCACATCTACCTTTACTGGTACAGTCTGTGTGTTACTAGAAGAAACAACTGCTTCCCCAGCTCCCTCCGGCGTTACCATAGGTTTACCATTTGGGCCTTCAATAACGTCTGCATTTGCATTATCTGGGCTTACCTTCCACTCAGTAACTGTTTGCTTTTTGTTAGATGTGATTGTTATTTCATCAGTTTTCTTACCAGCTACATCCAACTCCATCGTCTTTTTGCTTACCGAAACTGTTGTTTCGCCATCTGTAGTTTCTGTGAAAGCAGCATTTACCTGAATGGTTGTCAAGCATACACACACTGCCAGAAACATTGCGAAAAACTTTTTCAAGCTTCCCTTTTTGGTTTTCACCTGTAATTCTGTCATTACAAATCCTCCTTAAAATTTTTTTGTTTCTCAGACATCCTTCGTTTTCTGTCTTGTCTACTAACATACCACTTTTTTTTCGGTTTGTCAATTCCATAGGACAGATTAATATACCCGAAAGAGCAACTTTTTTCATGGATATTTCTGCCATATGCCTATTTTTTCTCCGAAAAGCCTTAAAATTCCAGATATTACAAATTATTTCCAAAAAATAGTTGACAACGATGAAAATATGCTCTATGATAATTTTCAAATATACTCAGTATTTTTCAAAATATTTTGTCCTTGGCTATTGGCCTATCTGTTTATAAGAGTCATAGTTTTAATCGTCCGTAGTAATATTTGTCAAGAGTATTTTATATTGGCTTATATTCTTAGTATATACAGTTCAGTTTTTATATGTTTTACTATCTAAAAGTCAGAATACTATTTTCCCATCATTTATAACCTCACTTTTGCCTGCCTTTTGTTTCCTTATATTTTTCCATAATTTAGCCCTTCAAAATTCTGTTCCATTCTCGCTTAAAAAATTTTGTATTCCCATCTCAGGCAGGATTTATTCCCATTTTTCTAAATCTTTACAAAAAGGAGGGCTTTTTATCAACCGGAACCCAAACAGGCAGGTTTACGACAGGGCTTTCAAACGCATCTTTTCCCTATCCGATACTGCCATTACCAACCTTATCAACGGGCTGTTCGGCAGGGACTTCCCGCCAGAATCCCACACTTCCCGCCCAAATGGCGATTTCATCCGCCTTGACCTGAAGGGCAGGTATTCCGATGTTTTCATAACCATTGCAGGGCAGCATACGTTCCATTTGGAAGCACAGACGTCTGCCGACAGACTGATTCCCCCCCGTGCCTTTGAATACGGTTTCCATTATGCCATGTCCACACAAACGGAAGCAGATTCCCTGCTGTTCCCGGAACCTATGGTAATCTACTTTACCCAGGCAAAAACTATGCCAGACGAAAGCCCCCTGCATATTTCCTTCAGCGGGCAGGGGAAGGGGTTCACCTACCGGATAAAGAACTTCCTTTATCTGGCGCACAGCCCAAAAGAGCTGAACCGGAAGAAACTGGCTGCACTTATCCCCTTCCAGGTACTCCGCTTCCGTGAACTCCTGAAAGCAAAAGCCCCTGCCAAAGGCAGCCAACGGAAAACAGCAACCCCCTGTATGGGCAGCAGCTGCAAACCAACTTTTTCCCCTGAGGAATTCTCACGGTTGCAGGATGAAATCCGCCATGATATAATTGGGACTATAGAAACCAGCCTCCAGATGGGATACCTTACCCCAGATGACGCCAAACAGCTTTACGAACTGGCCGGCTTTCTGGATGAACATTTACGCAGTGAACTTAGCATGAAACTGGAAGGAGCGAGCGAATATATGAAACCTTTACTCCCAGGGGCACTTGAACTCCCAAATGATAAGTACCGTTTCCGGATTGACGAACTGGAAAAAGAAAATGCAAGATATGCAGACGAAAATGCAAAATATGCAGATGAAATCACAAGATATGCAGACGAGATATTAAAATTACAGAAACGGGTTGCTGAACTTGAAGCGAAACATGGAAAAAATTGACACAGCTGCACAAAGGGGCTGCTATGCCTATGATTTTCCAATCACCTGCATAACAGCCCAAACCGCTTTTCCTGCTCACTATCCTTCAAATATTACTTGCTATACCTCGCTTTCCGGGAAGCTGCCGTCATAGCTTTAACCGGAACATTTCTGCATACCGTAGCACACGTCCATATTGTTTTTCATTTGCTTTCAGGGCTTTCAAAACCTCTGCTGCAAGCCTGTCCTCCTTCTGCTTACCGCCCAGACGTGCCATATCGCAGAAGCTGCGTTCCACATCATACATATGGTAACTGCCAAATTCCGTCTGCACCTCCTGCATCCCAACTTGGAATTTAGGGTTTGAAAAATAATGCCTTTTTACCGGGAAATTCATTTTCATTGCGCTGCGGTCTGCCCGTTCTGTCGCAACTGCCAGAAACGGCGGTTCTTCCTTAAGCATGCCTTGATAAAAACATGCGCTTTCCATGGCTATGACAGCCCTGGGGTTGCTTAAAGACGCCTCGATGCATTTATAGTCCGCAGGCTTCTTACGGCCGCACTGCAGCAGCCAATAATAGCCATAACATACTTTTTCCAAATATTTTTCTTCTGCCAGCACAGCAATCTGCCGGTTGGAAAAGCCTTCATCCAGCAATTCCCTTGTGCTGATATATCCTTTGCATTTCTTGTATAAATTTTCTAACCTGTGGTAAGTACTATTTCTCATAATCTCCTCCGCCTATTTCTCCTGCCATGAAGGCAATGTTTGATATTGTAATATTATAGCATTATTCATTACACATGTCAATTCAAAAAAATTGGCAGCTTTCCAGCCGCCAAATAACCTATCTTAATAATTAAAGCAGGATTTTCTTCCCAACTTCTGCCAGCAGGCACCGTTCCCCCAAAGCTTCTTTTATAGCTGCAATCGCAAGAAGGCCTGTGCAGTGCAGGGGGACAACGCTGTCAGCCCCAAATTCCCGGAGGGCTTGGATGGTCTTTTGGAGCTGCTGTGGGGAACATCCTTTTAAATGCATCCCCGCCACAATAGCATGGATATGCTCTCCCGGGAAAAAAGACTGTACATACTTCAGGCAATTGACAATGCCCGGATGGGCGCATCCTGCAAATACACACAACCCCTGTTCCTCCCGTATGGCAAGAAGCTGTTCATCTTCCATGTGGTCTGCCACTAAACCCAGCAAACCTGTTTTATGAATGTTTCCCAAATAGCTTTTTGTTAAATCACCATTACTTGTTTGGCTTGCATTCCCAGAACTGTTTCCCAGATGGCTTTCTGCTACTTCACCGCCGCTTATTTGGTTTCCCGCTTCCAGGCTATCTCTTGCAGCCTTTCCTGTTTCAGCATCTTCCCCGTCCCTTGTATGGGCTTCTTTCCAGAACCGGGCAGGCACGGATTCAAAGCCTGTCACAAACGGAACCCGTGACAGGAGGTAAACATCCTCTGCTATTGCCATACACCCTTCTTCTGTATATTTTATGTTCCCGCTCTGCTTCATCCATGCTTCTGCCTCTGGATGGATTCCGCCAAACAGCAATTCCCCTGTTTTGGGATGCCCAGAAAACTTTTTGTCAAATGCTTTCCGGTTTATATAAATAGGGATGCCCGGCGAACCATTCTGGGCGGCGTTTTGTTTCCTTGCCCAGTACTCCATGCCGCCGCAATGGTCATAATGGCCATGGCTCAAAATAATTCCGTCCAGCCGTTCCAAATCCAGCTTCATCTTGTCTGCATTCCGCAGAAAGACATCCGTCTGGCCTGTATCAAACAGATACCGTTTTCCGCCTGTTTCCAGCAGCATGGACAGCCCATGCTCCCCGAAAAGCCCCCGTTTATAGACTGTATTTTCTGTTAAAACTGTTACTTGCATGCCCTTCTGTCCCTGCCGCTCTTTCCTAATATTATAGCGCCATCCCCAGAGCGTATCTGGAAAACACAGCTTTCAGGCTTTCCCTGCCCTCTGCTGCTCCTTTGCCTGTATAATGGCTTCATTCAGGGAAAGCATTTTTGCATCCAGCATGGACACAATCCCGGCGCACTCCTGCAGGTCCCGGCTGATATATTCCGGGGCATTCCCTTCAAATTTATAGTAAATTTTATGTTCCAGGCTTGCCCAAAAATCCATGGCAATCGTCCTGATTTGGATTTCCACCTTGGTGTCTACCACGCCGTCTGTCAGGAAAATTGGGACAGTCACCAGCATATGGTAACTTTTATAGCCGCTGTCTTTGGGATTCTTAATGTAGTCTTTAATGGAAACTACAGTTAAATCATTCTGCCTGCCAATCATTTCCGCCAGCCGGTAAATGTCGGAAGTGAAGGAGCACACTACCCGGATCCCTGCAATGTCGTTGATATGCTTTACCATATTGTCAATTGTGCTCTCATATCCATGGCGCTTTAATTTCTTCACAATGCTTTCCGGGGACTTGATTCTGGATTTTACATATTCAATGGGGTTGTACTTATGTACATGCCGGAATTCATCATTTAAAATATCGACTTTGGTACCCACTTCCTTCAACGCCGAATTAAATAAGAAAATAACGGTTTCCCAACTGGTTACGCCCTCATTAAATTTTTCGGGTACTTGCATTTCCTCTTATTTTCCATCCTTTCTCAGTTTATGCCAGCCCTAAGGGAAAAACCCTGCTGCAAGGATTCTCCAAAAAATACGCATAAATGTCCGTGCCCTGCGTACAATGTGCCCAAGCCCTTCATGGGTAACAGTTCGGAAGCCGGTATAGGCCTAAACACATATTTGCTGTCAGGAGGCTGGTTTTTGTTCCAGAATTTTTTCAATAGTTACTAATTTTACGCAGATAACAAAAATGTCCGTTGCAATCTTTAGGTCTTCCAAGGTCGGGTAAGTCGGCGCAATACGGATGGTGGTGTCCTTAGGGTCTTTCCCATACGGGTATGGGGCGCCTGCCGGGGTCATGGTTACGCCAGCTTTCTTTGCCTTTGCCACAATGGCTTTCGCACAGCCTTCCATAGCTTCAAACGCGATAAAATACCCGCCTTTCGGCGCAATCCAGCTCCCTGCCTCCCTGCCTTGCAGTTCACGTTCAAAGGTGTCAATAATCATTTCAAACTTAGGGCGCAGGATATCCGCATGTTTGCGCATATGCTCGGTCATGCCGTAAATATCTTTGAAAAACCGCACATGGCGGAGCTGGTTCACCTTATCATGGCCGATGGTAGCCACCTGCATCTGCTTCTTGATTTCCACTAAGTTATTGGCGGAAGCAGCAATGGCCGCAACACCTGAGCCTGGGAAACTGATTTTAGATGTGGAACAGAATTTATACACCATATCCGGGTTCCCAGCACGTTTGCATTCTGCCAAAATCTCCACAAGGTTATCCTGGTCGATATCATAAAGGTGGTGCACCCCATAGGCATTGTCCCAGTAAATGCGGAAATCCTTTGCCGCAGGCTTAAGCCTTGCAAAACGGCGGACAGTTTCATCCGAATACGTAATGCCCTGGGGGTTAGAGTATTTCGGCACGCACCAGATTGCCTTGATGGAATCATCCTTGCTGACTAAATCCTCTACCATATCCATATCCGGCCCCGTAGGGAGCATGGGGATATTAATCATTTCAATCCCAAAATACTCCGTTATGGTAAAATGCCTGTCATACCCCGGCACAGGGCACAGGAATTTCACCTTATCCAGCCTGCACCACGGGGTATTGCCCATCACGCCATGGGTCATGGACCTTGAAACTGTATCATACATAATATTCAGGCTGGAATTTCCATAAATAATAATGTTGTCCGGGTGGCACTCAATCATGTCCCCTAACAGCACTTTTGCTTCCCAAATCCCATCCAGCACGCCGTAATTCCGGCAGTCCGTCCCGTCCTCACAGCTTAAGTCCGCGCCATTGCTAAGGGCATCCATCATTCCCATGGACAAATCTAGCTGCTCTGCAGAGGGCTTCCCCCTGGACATATCAAGTTTCAATCCGCTTTTCGCATATTTCCTGTAAGCAGCTTCTAATGCTGTCTTTTCCTTCAATAATTCTTCCCTGCTCATTTCCTGATATGGCTGCATGTTTCATTCCTCCTGAATTTCCTTTTTCGGGCTTTCTTCTCTTTTTTCAACCTTTCCTATTATGCACTATTCCGGCGGAGTTGTAAAGCATTTTCTTTCAGAAATTTACATCTGTCCGCTCCAGAAAGACTCCCGCTGGATTAGCCCTTGTGCAGCTATTACGTTTCCTTCAGGAATTTTAAATGGGCTTTTATCTGCTTCTCATAGCCATTTTCCGTTGGCTCATAAAATTTCACATCTGTAAGCCCGTCTGGGAGGTATTGCTGCCTGACATAATGGTTGGGATAATCGTGGGCATAAAGGTAGCCCTGCCCATGTCCCAGTTTTTTTGCCCCCCTGTAATGGGAATCCTGCAGATGCACAGGGACAGGGGCAGTCTTGGTCGTCCGGACTATTTCCATGGCGCGGCTGATTGCCAGGCAAGCGGCGTTGCTCTTGGGCGCGCTTGCCACATAGGCTGCTGCCTGTGAAAGGATAATCTGGGCTTCCGGCATCCCCACCCGCTCCACCGCCTGGGCGGCGCTGGCGGCAAGCACCAGTGCGTTAGGGTCTGCATTCCCCACGTCCTCCGAAGCGCAGATCATCACCCGTCTGGCGATAAATTTGATGTCTTCGCCTGCATACAGCATCTTTGCCAGATAAAAGACTGCCGCATCCGGATCTGATCCTCTCATGCTCTTGATAAACGCAGAGATGGTGTCATAGTGATTGTCACCGCCTTTGTCGTAGCGCACGGTCTTTTTCTGGATACACTCAGAGGCCACCTCCAGCGTAATATGAATTTTCCCGTCCGGACCGCACTCTGTGGTCAGAATCCCAAGTTCTAAGGCGTTCAGCGCATTTCTTGCATCTCCTCCGGCCATATCCGCCAGAAAATCCAGTGCCTCCTCTTCGATCACACCATGGTAGGCACCCATTCCTTTTTCCACGTCCGTCAGCGCTCTTAAAAGGAGCGATTTGATCTCTTCTTTTTCCAGTGCCTTCAGTTCAAAGATAATCGAACGGGACAAAAGCGCTCCGTTGACTTCAAAATATGGATTTTCCGTGGTGGCTCCGATCAGGATCAGCGTGCCGTCCTCCACAAAAGGCAGCAGATAATCCTGCTGTCCTTTGTTAAAACGATGAATCTCATCCACAAAGAGTATGGTCCGTTTTCCATACATGCCCAGACTGTCCTTTGCCTGACGCACGACTTCCTCCATAT
>OFHA01000112.1_pt1 | contig 72787 bp, 60 predicted proteins | sample 1521891 | NCBI WGS metagenome assembly OFHA01 (sample SAMEA3504089, study PRJEB24116) | mouse gut metagenome | biome: mouse gut; feature: mouse-associated habitat; material: faeces | place: Denmark | collected 2011
TGTGGAGGTTTCCCAGCATCTGGGTGATGATACGGTAAGGTGTATTGCCATGGGTCCCACAGACGGGCTGGTCCGGGGGATGGATGCAGAAGCTACAGGGGCGTCCATTACCATCCCGGTTGGCGAACAGACGTTGGGCCGTATGTTCAACGTGCTGGGGGAGCCGATTGACGAAGTGGCTCTGCCCAAAAACGTGGAATACATGCCAATCCACAGGAAGGCGCCATCCTTTGAGGAACAGGCGACCTCCACAGAAATGCTGGAAACCGGCATCAAAGTCGTTGACCTGCTCTGCCCCTACCAGAAGGGCGGGAAAATCGGCCTGTTCGGCGGGGCTGGCGTAGGCAAGACCGTGCTGATTCAGGAATTAATCCACAACATTGCCACAGAGCATGACGGATATTCCGTATTTACCGGCGTAGGGGAGCGTACCCGTGAAGGGAACGACCTTTACTATGAAATGAAGGAATCCGGGGTTATCGACAAGACCTGCATGGTGTTTGGGCAGATGAACGAGCCTCCTGGGGCACGTATGCGTGTAGGCTTAACAGGCCTTACCATGGCAGAATATTTCCGTGACAAGGGCGGGAAGGACGTGCTCTTGTTTATTGATAATATTTTCCGTTTTACACAGGCAGGTTCTGAGGTATCCGCGCTGCTGGGCCGTATGCCTTCAGCCGTAGGTTACCAGCCTACCTTGCAGACAGAAATGGGTGCGTTGCAGGAGCGCATCACATCCACCAAGAACGGTTCTATCACTTCCGTACAGGCAGTGTATGTACCGGCGGATGACTTGACTGACCCGGCTCCGGCAACTACGTTTGCCCATCTGGACGCAACGACCACATTGTCACGTTCCATCGCGGAGCTTGGGATTTACCCGGCGGTAGACCCGCTGGATTCCACGTCCCGTATCTTAGACCCCCGTGTGGTAGGGCAGGAGCATTTTGATGTTGCCCGCGGCGTACAGGAAATTTTGCAGAGATATAAAGAATTACAGGATATTATCGCAATCCTCGGCATGGATGAGCTGTCAGAGGACGATAAACTGGTAGTAAACCGTGCCCGGAAAGTACAAAGATTCCTTTCCCAGCCATTCTTCGTAGCAACCCAGTTTACCGGCCTTGACGGAAAATACGTGCCAATTGCAGAAACCCTCCGTGGATTTAAGGAAATTTTGGAAGGCAAGCATGATGACGTCCCAGAAGGCCATTTCCTGAATGCAGGGTCTATTGATGAAGTTCGCGCCCGCATGAAATAGGGGGTGAGCACATGGCAGAGGAAAATAAGTACTTTCAGTTGGAAATCATCACGCCAGACCGTGTGTTTTACAAAGGGGAAGCCTCCATGGTGGAATTTACCTCCGTGGACGGGGAAATGGGCGTCTATAAACACCATATCCCCCTGACGACTGTGCTGGCTCCCGGCATTGTAACTGTTACCGAACAAGGCGGGAAAAAAGAAGCGGCAGTCCATGCAGGCTTTGTGCAGATTCTGGGGGAAAAAGTGACTTTCCTTGCAGAAATTGCAGAATGGCCGGACGAGATTGATGTAAACCGTGCGCAGGCCGCCAAAGCCCGTGCAGAGGAACGGCTCCGCAGCCATAGCGCGGAGGTGGACGTGGCCCGTGCAGAAATTGCATTGAAGAAGGCATTGGTGCGCCTTGACATGAAGCATTGATGCAGGAAAAAGCATTGCAGTGCCAGATGTAGCTGTCTGGCTTCTGCAGTGCTTTTTTATCTTATAGGAAATACCGTGTTATTGTGAAGTGCTAAAGTGTATGGATTTCCTATAAGAGAAAAACAATTATGCGCAGCTCGCGGAGAGGAAATTTATTGCTTCGCAATCCGCTCGCGCGCGGAGAATGCGCTATGCGCATTCTTTTTTACTCGCACTGCGGCGAATTTTGAAAAGAAAAAAATATTTTTGGAAATTTTGCAAGTATTTTCCGTCCTAAGGCGTATTATAAGTGAAGAACAAAAAACAGGGTATTAGCAAATTAACAGATTAACTGGCAGCAAAGATGTAGGAGGTAGGTATGAAGAAGAAAAACAAAGTGTTAATGGCGGTGTTCGCCTGCGTTGCAGTATGTGCAGTTTCCATACCGGCAATCGGGGCGAATATGCAGAAAACAACAGTAAGCATGGAACAGGTGGTATACACAAGGAATTCTGGGCTGGAACATGCGGTTTTAGACCAGAAAGTAGTGTATCCAAATGAATTGGAAGAAAACACAAAGGACATTGAGCCAGCAGATGAAACTGAGCCGCAGGATGTTCCAGAAACAGATGAAGCGAATGAAACCAATGAAGCTGATGAAACGGATGACACGGAAAAGAACAGCATAGCGGCTGAGGACGATCCGACAGGAAATGTGAATGTGGCTTATACGCCGGAAACAGACGTACCAGAAGAAGCCCCCGTTGATGTACCAGAAGAAGCTCCGGCAGACGTACCAGAAGAAACTCCGGCAGATGTTGTTGATACAGGCGCAGCTGATACAGCAGCAACCCCAGTCTGCCCCTATTATGTAGATAACAACGGGGACGGAGTTTGTGACCATTGTGCCCATGGGAATGCATGTGGGAATTATGTGGATTCGAACTGGGATGGGTACTGCGATTACTGCAGCCATAATGGAAGCGGCCATTGCGGAAGCTATGTAGATTCCAACGGAGATGGGTACTGTGACAATTATACAGGCGGCAGCAGCGGAAGCGGAGGCGGCCACCATGGCAGGCATCATGGAGGGCACCACTGGTAAGAAGGGCAAAGGGGATGCGTTATGCGCGGCGAACAGGAGGTTGAGCAGGCAATAGAATTGTACTCTGATATGATTCGCAGGATTTGCCTTTTGCATCTGAATAACCATGAGGATACGGAGGATGTGCTTCAGGAGGTGTTTTTGAAGTATGTCCTCCATTCTGTGGGTTTTGAAAGCAAAGAGCACGAAAAGGCATGGCTCATCCGCGTTACGCTTAACGCCTGCAAAGACCTGAAAAGGAAGCTGTTCCGCCATAGCACGGTCCCTTTGGAAGTTTTATCGGAGGAAGCAGCAAGCGTAGTGCCGGAGCAGATGGAAATTCTGGAAACCGTGCTTTCACTGCCGGCAAAATATAAGGATGTAATTTATCTCCATTATTATGAAGGCTATACTGCCAAGGAAATAGGAACGATGTTACATAAAAAAGAGAACACCGTATATTCCCTTCTTTCAAGGGGAAGGGAACTGCTGAAGCAGAAGCTGGGAGGTGGCAGGGATGTATGATGAGATTCGGGACGCATTTGGCCAGATTCATGCAACAGATAAGATGAAGCGATCAGTGTCGGAATACTTGTCTGGGAAGGAACAGAAAACAGTAAAAAGTTCTTTTCGGTTCCGCCCATATGCCTTAGCTTCCGCCTGCGCCCTTTTATTGATTGTTGCCGGGGTAGGGAACTGGTATTTCTGGGAAATGCCGGTGGCTTATGTCAGCGTAGATGTGAACCCTTCGGTAGAGCTGACCTTAAACCGCAGGAACCGCGTGACGGATGCGGAAGGGCTGAACCAGGACGGGGAAGCTGTGCTGGAGCATGTCCAGTTGGAAGGGAAGGACTACCTGGAAGCGGTAGAACTGCTGATAGAAAGCGATGCCATGCAGGCATATCTTGTGGAAAATGAGAAACCCACGGTTACTGTGGCATCTGCCAAGGCTGACGAACTGCTTACCGGCCTGGAGAGCAGCATTGTGGCAACCCATTACCAGGGCATGTGCAGGAGCGCAGAAATAGAAACGGTTGCATCTGCCCATGATTGCGGGATGTCCTTAGGGAAATACCAAATATACCAGCTTCTGGCGGAATACGGTTCAGGGCTTACAATGGAGGACTGCCAAAAGATCCCTATGTGCCAGCTCCAGCAGCTTTTGGCACAGTATGAAAGCGGCAGGGAAATGGCGGTAGAGAACCAGGAATTAGACTGGCTGCAGAATGGATGTGCCCACCACAATGGAGGACACCATCATCAGGGCAACAGCCATCATATGGAATGACAGTTTTGCCAGCCATATATAATTTGCAGAATTGTGAACTATTATTTTGAATAAGTTGACAATTATTGGATTCCTGTGTATAGTATCTGTAGGGGAACTCTATGGATTTATGCACAGGAGGATATGTATGAAGAAAAAATTAACGGTAAAAGAAATTGTCTGCGGGGGCATGTTCACGGCATTGGCAGCAGTAGGGGCTTTTATTCAGGTTCCGGTGCCGGGAATGGATTATTTCACCCTGCAGTTTTTATTTGTGCTTCTTGCAGGAATGGCCTTGGGTTCTAAAATGGGGGCAGTCCGCCTTGTGCCGGCATCCCGGAGCATATTAGGAATAGCCGCTGGGGAACCCGGGAAGGAGGCGCTGTAATGGACAGGAATTTAGAAGGGCTGAAACAGAAGGTATTGGAGGGCGGCCAGATTGGTAAGGAAGACGCCCTTTGGCTGGCAGGGCAGCCGCTGGAGGGGCTTTGCCGCGCAGCGGACGAAATCCGCCGGAATTTTTGTGGGAACCAGTTTGACCTTTGCACCATTATAAATGGAAAAAGCGGGAAATGCACGGAAGACTGCAAGTATTGCGCACAGTCCTCTTTTTACCATACAGAGGTGGAAAGCTATCCCCTCCTTGGGACGGAAGAACTGGTAAGGCAGGCTGAGTACAACGGCAGGCGGGGAGTGCCAAGGTACTCCATTGTGACATCGGGAAAAAAGCTGGGCAGCAGGGAGGTAGAGCAGGCCTGCAGAAGCATCCAAAGGATTAAGGAAACCGTGGATATTTCCGTCTGCGTGTCCTTCGGGCTGTTGGAGGAGAAAGAATTCCGGAAGGTGAAACAGGCAGGTGCAGCGCGGGTACATAATAATCTGGAAGCTTCAGCGGGATATTTTCCAAGCGTTTGCACAACCCATACCCAGCAGGATAAAATAGATGCCCTGAAGGCTGCCAGAAGGGCAGGGCTTAGCATTTGCAGCGGCGGCATTATGGGCCTTGGGGAGCGTATGGAAGACAGGATTGACCTTGCGCTGGCTTTGCGGGAGTTGGAAGTGGAGTCTGTGCCAATTAATATGCTGAACCCTATTCCGGGAACCCCTTATGAAAATAATGAAAGGCTGACAGAAGAAGATATGTGCCGGATTGTGGCGGTATTCCGCTTTCTCCTGCCCAAAGCCTTTATCCGGCTGGCAGGAGGCAGGGGCCTTATGGCTGGGCAGGGCAGGAAATGTTTCCAGTCTGGGGCAAATGCAGCCATTACCGGGGATATGCTGACGACAGCGGGAATTACCATTCAGCGGGATTTGGAAATGCTTGAGGAATTGGGTTACCAGGTAGTGAAAAATTGCGGGTAGGCAGCCATGGGCTTTGCCTTGCATTCCCGCGGGAGGCTTTGGATTGGAAGAAGTGGAAGGGCAGCACATATGGGAAAAGGAATATTTATTACTGGGACTGGGACAGATGTAGGGAAGACATATGTTACGGCTTTGTTAGTAAAAGCGCTGCAGGAAGCAGGCGCGAAGGCGGCATACTATAAAGCCGCGGCCAGCGGGAACCAGAGGGACGGGCAAGGCAGGCTGGTTCCCGGGGATGCGGTATGGGTGAAGGAGGTTTCCGGAATCGCCCAGCCTTTGGAAACCATGATCCCTTATGTTTATGAAGATGCAGTTTCCCCGCATTTGGCAGCCAGGAAGGAAGGGAACCCGGTAGAACCTTTTGTGGTCCTGCAAGGGTATCATAGGCTGCGCCGGGAATATGGGTATGTTACAATGGAAGGAAGCGGGGGGATTCTGTGCCCGCTGCGCTGGGAAAATGGGAAGGGGCTGTGGCTGGAGGATGTGGCTAAGGAGCTGCGCCTGCCCTGCCTTGTAGTAGCAGACGCAGGACTTGGGACGATAAACAGCACAGTGCTGACATTGGAATACCTGAACCAGAAAGGGATTGCAGCAAAGGGGGTTATTCTGAACCGCTTCCATCCAGGCAATGAGATGGAACTGGATAACCTCAGGATGATTGAGCGCCGCGGGGCTGTCCCTGTAGTTGCCTGTGTGCAGGAACATGCAGAAAAAATAGAATTGGCGCCGGAACGGTTAATGTCCCTTTATGAATAATGATTGAAACTTGTGTTTGCTAAAATGGTAATGTATTACTCCGGCGGTTAAATGTCGACGAATTTTAAGCAAGTAAAAACGTCAATATTTAACCGCCGGAGTAATATAATAACCAGACAGACTGAAAAACCAAAATTTGAAAAGGAAACCTTATTATGAAAGTGACTATAGAAGAACTGGAGGCATATTTATTTGACAATTACAGTAATGGTGGCGTGGACCAAAGTTTATTTATGAAACTTGTAGAAGAAATTGGCGAGGTTGCAGAAGTCCTGAATAAAAAAGCAGGCAGAAAATTTTCTGCCGATGAAGATTTACGAATTCAACTAGGCAATGAACTGGCAGATGTTATACATTACGCTGTTTCCATAGCTGCATTGAATGGCCTTGATATGAATGAATTCATTATTGAAAAGGATAAAGCAGCTTCTGTAAAATACAATCATAGAACGAATTTGGAACAGTTTGTTGTTGATAAGAGAAATAGAGATTCAAACAACTAACATCCCATTTGTTGGGTTAATGTCCACAGGGGTAGCAGGGGTAGCGAGCATCGGATTGTGCCAGCCACAATCTAAAAATAAAATAGCGGGAAATATGGTATAATATATTGATATTATACCGCCCGGAGCGAAGCGGAGTGGCATAAACAACCATAGCTTATCACGAAGTGATTATGGTATAATATATTGATATTATACCGCCCGGAGCGAAGCGGAGTGGCATAAACAACCATAGCTTATCACGAAGTGATTATGGTATAATATATTGATATTATACCGCCCGGAGCGAAGCGGAGTGGCATAAACAACCATAGCTTATCACGAAGTGATTATGGTATAATATATTGATATTATACCGCCCGGAGCGAAGCGGAGTGGCATAAACAACCATAGCTTATCACGAAGTGATTATGGTATAATATATTGATATTATACTGCCATAGGCTGGTCCAGTGCCAGCGCAGGAGGAGGGAAAACATGCAGCATACTATTTTACTGAAACAGGGAACCGTCCACGACGCCGTCCATAAAACCCCTTATGTGGCGGATATTCTGGTGGAACATGGAAAAATCACAGAGATAGGCCCCTTGCTGGACGGAGAGGGCGCCGAAGGCGTACAGGTCCTTGACGTTTCCGGGCTTCAAGTATATCCTGGCTTTGTAGAAGCCCACTGCCACTTGGGGCTGGACGGTTCTGCCATTGGATTTGAAGGGGCAGATTACAATGAAATGACAGATTCCATTACCCCGCAGCTATCAGCAGTAGATGGCCTGAACCCCCAGGATGAAAGCATCCGGCTGGCAATGGAGGGCGGCGTTACCTGCGTGGCGGCAGGGCCGGGCAGCTCTAATGTGCTGGGCGGGACATTTGCGGTATACAAAACGGTGGGGAAACGCATTGACGATATGGTAATTAAGGAGAAGGCAGCCATGAAATGCGCTTTCGGCGAGAACCCGAAGCTTTGCTATAAGGAGAACAATATTTCTTCCCGCATGAGCACCGCTTCCCACCTGCGTGTGATGCTGTCGCGGGCAAAGGAATACCTTGCAAAAAAGGAAGCGGCAGGGGAGGATGTGCTCAAGCAGCCCGCCTACGACCCAAAACTGGAAGCATTAATCCCTGTTATTCAGGGGGAGCTTCCGCTGAAAGCCCATGCCCATCAGGCAAATGACATTTATACCGCCATCCGCATTGCTAAAGAATTCCAGACAGGGCTTGCCATCGACCACTGTACGGATGGTTCCCTGATTGCCGATGATTTGGCAAAAGAGGGTTATCCTGTGGCTGTAGGCCCGACCCTGACCCATGCGTCTAAATTTGAATTGAAAAATAAAAGCTTTGAAACGCCGGGGGATTTGGCAAGGGCAGGATGCCAGGTGTCAATTATTACAGATTCCCCTGTCATCCCCCAGCAATATCTTGCACTGTGCGCTGGGCTTGCCGTAAAATCCGGCATGGATGAATTTGACGCCTTGCAGGCAATTACGTTAAACGCGGCAAAGCACATTGGCGTAGAAAGCCGCGTGGGTTCCTTGGAAGTTGGGAAAGACGGGGATTTCGTCATTGCGGACGGCAACCCCATGGTTTCCGATACCCAGATAAAATACGTTCTGATAGACGGGCAGGTAACATATTCTGCAGCCAGATAAACAAGATGTTGGGAGAGTTCTGATAAACGGAAGGAAAGCGCTGCCTTGCGGCAACGCTTTTTGGGGGAGTAAATTTATGAAATGTTTCATGGGGTGCCACATCTTGGGCGGTGGCACCAATATATATAAAATAACTTTACAATAATGAAAGTTAAATTATTGTTAGTCGAAGCCAATGACGGTGCGCGCTTGTTGTTGTCATCAACTTCATTTGATATAACGAGTATAAGATATAAATGTGTGCAAATTGTGGACAATTTCTAAAAGAAAGATAAAGAATTCAAAAGAAATTATGAAGAAAAAGTAAAAAAATCGTTAGACGTAAAAAGCAGCAGAAATTGTCCCATAAATCGACAAAATTTTCATCATTTCTATAATAATTTGAGTTTTCCTATTCTGCAATTTATAGTGCCAAAAGGTCTTGCTGCCTTTGGCTGCATAGACATCTTGCACAAAAAGCACACTGGAAAGCTAGCCTTACAGAACGCTTTTATGTGCAAAGTGTTTTCATCACTTTGTGATGGAAACCTTTTAGCACTATGAATTACAAAATGGGAAAACTCAAATCATAATAATTCTTGCAAAGGGAAGGCAGGCAGGGTATAATATACAGATAAAATTTGAAGGAGGAGCCGGTATTTATGGAAAAATCAAAAGTATATTTTACAACGTTCAAAACCTCTTTTACAGAGAACATCCCTGCTAAATTAAAACGCCTGGTTCAGGCTGCAGGAATTAAGGACATTGATTTTACAGATAAGTATGCAGCAATTAAAATTCATTTTGGGGAGCTGGGCAACCTTGCGTTCCTGCGGCCCAATTATGCCAAGGCAGTGGTGGACGTGATAAAGGAACTGGGCGGGAAGGTTTTCCTGACAGACTGCAATACCTTGTATGTTGGAAGCAGGAAGAATGCGTTAGACCATCTGGACACTGCGTATGAAAATGGGTTTACCCCCCTGTCCACCGGATGCCATGTGATAATTGGGGATGGCCTGAAAGGCACCGACGAAGCGCTTGTGCCAGTGGAGGGGGAATATGTAAAAGAAGCGAAAATCGGCCAGGCGGTGATGGACGCAGATATCATTATTTCCCTGAACCATTTTAAAGGCCATGAAATGGCTGGCTTTGGCGGCGCCCTGAAAAATATCGGGATGGGCTGCGGCTCCCGTGCCGGGAAAATGGAAATGCACAGCGAAGGGAAGCCCTATGTAAATCAGGAAAATTGCATTGGCTGCGGGATGTGCACAAAAGTCTGCGCCCATACCGGCATTACCGTAACAGATAAGAAAGCTTCTATTAACCATGAGAATTGCGTGGGCTGCGGCCGCTGCATCGGGGTCTGCCCTAAAGATGCCGTAGAGCCCAGCTTTGGGGAGTCTGTTGATATCCTCAATTATAAAATGGCAGAATACAGCAAGGCAGTGCTGGACGGGCGTCCCCATTTCCACATTTCCATTGTCTGCGACGTGTCACCAAACTGTGACTGCCATGCGGAAAACGATATCCCAATTATCCCGGATGTAGGCATGTTTGCATCCTTTGACCCGGTAGCGATAGACGTTGCCTGCGCCGATGCCTGCAACCGCCAGCCCATTATTGCCGGGAGCGTGCTCCATGAAAACAAAGGCCATGGGGAGGAAGGGGACCATTTCCACATCACACACCCGGATACCAACTGGAAATCCTGTGTGGAACATGCAGAAAAAATCGGCATAGGAAGCAGGGAATATGAACTGATAGAAATATAAAATTTTTGCCAAAATGTCTGGCGTGCCCATGGACGGAAGCGCGCAGAAAAAGAAAGGTCTGCAGAATGAAGGTAATCAAATATATATGGAAACTATTGGCGTTGTCCCTGTTTTGCTGGACAGTGGCAGGAGGGGCGGCGCTGGCAGAAGGGCCAAAGGAAACCCGCATTGTATTTACCCATGACCTCCATTCCCATTTGGAACCATTTTATCTGGAGGAAGATGGGGAAGGGAAAATGGTAGGCGGCGCCGCAAGGTTTATGGGCTATTTGGAGCAGCAGCGTGCGGAGCATGGAGATTTGCTGTATTTAGACGGCGGGGATTTTTCCATGGGGACCCTGTACCAGACGGTGTACACAACACAGGCCGCGGAGCTGCGTATGTTAGGGTTCCTTGGGGCGGATGCTTCTACCTTTGGGAACCATGAATTTGATTACCGCAGCGATGGCTTGGCAAAGATGCTGCAGGCAGCACAGGACAGCAAGGATGATGTCCCTCCCCTGACAGTCTGCAATATTGACTGGGAATCCACCCTGGAAGGGGAGCAGGCAGAGGAAGGGGCATTGCTGAAAGAAGCTTTTGAAGCTTATGGGGTAAAACCCTACCTGATGCTGGAAAAAGGCGGCGTTAAAATTGCAGTCATTGGGGTATTCGGCAAGGACGCCCTGGCTTGCGCCCCTACCTGCGCCTTGTCCTTCCAGGACCCGGCAGAAGCCGTAAAAGAAACGGTAGCCGCCATCCGGGAGCAGGAACAGGCGGACATGATTGTATGCATTTCCCATGGCGGGACATGGGCGGATGAAAAGAAATCAGAGGATGAACTGCTGGCAAAAGAAGTGCCGGAACTGGATTTGATTGTCAGCGGCCATACCCACAGCATTTTGGAGGAACCTATCATCCATGGGGATACAGCCATTGTTTCCACTGGGGAATACGGCGCCCGGGTAGGGAGCCTTCGGATGGTGCAGAAAGAGGACGGCCGGTGGAGCCTTGAGGATTACCAGCTTACGCTGCTGGACGGGTCTTACAAGGAAGACCAGAAAGCGGCAGAGAAAATAAAAGAATTGGGCCTTACCATAGATAAAGATTACCTGGCCCAGTTCGGCTTTACAAGGGACCAGGTCCTTGCCCATAATCCCTGGGAATTTACGGCCATCAATGGGTTAGGGGAGAAACTGCAGGAGGAGCCGCTTGGAAACCTGCTGGCGGATTCCTATTTGTATGCGGTGAACACAGCCGGGGACAGGGAGGAAGAACCGGCCGCCGTTGCGGTAGTGCCAAGCGGGTGCATACGGGATACCTTCCATCAGGGAAAGGACATTACAGTGGCAGACGCTTTTCAGGTGCTTTCGCTGGGCATAGGCCCGGACGGCGTGCCCGGATACCCGCTGGTAAGCGTATATTTTACAGGGAAGGAATTAAAGACCATAGCCGAGGTGGACGCTTCCATTTCCCCCATTATGACAACTGCCCAGCTTTATGTAGGCGGCCTTGCATATACTGCAAATACCAAACGGATGATTTTAAATAAAGTGACGGATGTGAATTTGCAGGACAGGGAAGGGAATCTGGAGGAACTGGAGGACGATAAGCTGTACCGTTTGGTGGCCGACCTTTACAGCGGCCAGATGATGGGGGCAGTTTCGGAGCAGTCTTATGGGATTCTCTCCCTTGTGCCCAAGGACGCGGAAGGGAATGAGATACCCATTGAAAATCTGGAAGACCATATTATCTATGTGGATGGGCAGGAATTGAAGGCTTGGGCCTGTCTGGCAAAGTACCTTGATTCTTTTGGGGAAAAGGGTGCAGAACTCCCAGAGATACCAGAATATTACAGCAAATCCCATGGACGCAAAAATATCAAGGAAGACGGCAGCCTTGGGGCAGTTATGAAAAACCCTAACCGGATTGCAGTGGCTATTTTCAGCATTGGGGCAGGCGTTCTCGCCCTGCTGGTCCTTATCATTGTGCTGGTGGTGAGGTTTATCCGGAAACGGAGAAGAAAGAACAGAGATTTATATTTATAGTGGAAAATATGGTGCGCAGGAAGGGTTTGCGGGATAGGCTCCCCGTTCCCTGACTGTAAACCGGAGTAATAAAAGCAAACCAAACCATAAGGGGAACCCTGAAAGGAATGGTGCAGCAGAAGCAGAGAAATATGGGGCTGTTCCATTTGGGATTTTTCCTGGGTGGGACAGCCCTTAATGGTGCTGCGTTTGGAAAAAGCGAAAGGAATAGATATATTTATGGAAGAAACCATTGCATTAATAGACAAATTGGAGGCAGAATCCCGCCTTTCAAGGGCGGAATGGATTGCCTTAATCGAAGGCCGCAGCCCCAATGCGGCAGAATACCTTTTCCAAAAAGCAAGAAAATGGCAGCAGCGCTATTTTGGCAGGCAAATATATGCCAGGGGGCTGATTGAATTTACCAATTACTGCAAAAATGACTGTTATTACTGCGGAATCCGGAGAAGTAACCGGAGCGCCCAGCGGTACCGCCTGACAAAAGAAGAAATTTTGGAGTGCTGCCACACTGGTTATGGGCTGGGGTTCCGTACCTTTGTGCTGCAAGGCGGGGAGGATGGATGGTTTTCCCAGGAAGCCCTGGAGGAAATTGTCCACGCCATCAAAAGCAAGTATCCAGACTGCGCCATTACCCTTTCCCTTGGGGAACGTTCCTATGAAAGCTACCTTGGGCTGTTCCGGGCAGGGGCGGACCGGTACCTGCTCCGCCACGAAACTGCGGACGCCAGCCATTACCGCAGCCTGCACCCGCCGGAGCTTACCTTGGGAAACAGGAAACAATGCCTGTACTGGCTGAAAGAAATCGGCTACCAGACAGGCACTGGGTTTATGGTGGGCAGCCCCGGGCAGACAGCGGCACATTTGGCAGAGGATCTGATGTTCCTCCGGGAATTGGAGCCGCAAATGGCAGGCATCGGCCCATTTGTCCCCCACCATGAAACGCCTTTTGCCGGGGAGCCAGGAGGGACGGTGGAACTGACGCTGTTTTTGCTGGGCCTTTTGCGCCTGATGCTGCCCAGCCTTCTGCTGCCTGCCACCACTGCCCTTGGGACGATTGACCCGATGGGGCGGGAAAAAGGCATTTTGGCTGGGGCAAATGTAGTGATGCCCAACCTTTCCCCCACTTCCGTGCGGAAGAAATATGAGCTGTACGACAACAAAATCTGCACCGGGGATGAAGCGGCGGAATGCTGGGCCTGCCTAAACCGCAGGATGGAGAAGATTGGGTATGAACTGGCAGTTAGCCGCGGGGACTTTCCGGATGCCCCAGCCCGGAAGCAGTAATATCTAAGCTGGAAAAAAGTAACAGGAAGATTTTCTTATAAGGAGGATGTGCCATGTATAACGTAATGTCGCCAAAGGCGGAAGAATTTATCAGCCATGAGGAGATTTTAGAATCTTTGGCTTATGCAGAAGCCAACAAAATGAACCGGGAACTGATTGACAGGATTCTGGAGAAGGCAAGGGAACGGAAAGGCCTTTCCCACCGGGAAGCCGCTGTCCTGTTAGACTGTGGGCTGGAGGACAAGAACCAAGAAATCTATGAGCTTGCCCAGCAGATAAAAAAGGATTTCTACGGGAACCGCATTGTCATGTTTGCCCCCCTGTACCTGTCCAACTACTGCATTAATGGCTGCGAATATTGCCCTTACCACCTGAAAAATAAGCATATTGCCAGAAAAAAACTGACCCAGGAGGAAATAGTAAAAGAGGTTATGGCGCTGCAGGATATGGGGCACAAACGGCTGGCGCTGGAAGCAGGGGAAGACCCGGTGAACAACCCTATCGAATATATTTTGGAATGCATCCATACTATTTATGGCATTAAGCATAAAAATGGGGCAATCCGCCGTGTCAATGTCAATATTGCCGCAACTACAGTGGAAAATTACCAGAAATTAAAAGATGCAGGGATCGGCACCTATATCTTATTTCAGGAAACCTACCACAAGGAATCCTATGAAAAACTCCATCCCACGGGGCCAAAACACGATTATGCCTACCACACAGAAGCCATGGACAGGGCGATGGACGGCGGGATTGACGACGTTGGCCTTGGGGTTCTGTTCGGCCTGAACAATTACCGCTATGATTTTACCGGGATCCTGATGCATGCGGAGCATTTGGAAAGCTATAAGGGCGTAGGCCCCCATACCATCAGCGTGCCAAGGCTGCGCAGGGCAGACGACATTGACCCGGATGTATTTGACAATGGGATTTCTGACGAAATTTTTGCAAAAATTGTGGCATGTATCCGGATCGCCGTGCCCTATACCGGGATGATTGTGTCCACACGGGAAAGCAAGGCCTGCCGGGAGAAAGTCCTCCACCTTGGCATTTCCCAGATTAGCGGCGCATCCCGCACCAGCGTAGGCGGTTACGCAGAGGAAGAACCAGAGGAAGAAAATTCTGCCCAGTTTGACGTCAGCGACAACCGCACGTTGGATGAGGTTGTCCGCTGGCTGATGGAAATGGGCTATGTGCCCAGCTTCTGTACCGCCTGTTACCGGGAAGGCCGGACTGGCGACCGCTTTATGACGCTCTTAAAAAGCGGCCAGATCGTCAACTGCTGCCATACCAATGCACTGATGACCCTGAAAGAATATTTGGAGGATTATGCTTCCGAAGAAACAAAGGCTATTGGGGAAAAACTGATTGAGGGGGAACTGGATGTGATTACCAACCCGAAAGTCAAGGAAAAAGTAATGGATTACCTGGCAAATATCCACAATGGGAAACGGGATTTCCGGTTCTGACAGGCTTCACCCACAAAATCTGCAGAAAGCTCTCCCCGGACAGCGGCATGTGAACGGTAACCGAAAAAATTTCCAGTGGTTCCAAAGGCCGGATTTTCCTTGCAGCTGTAAGGTAATTCTGTTAAAATTGACTGGGGCGTGTTTGGAATGTTTTTTGGCAGATACCAAACGCGCCCTAAGCAAGACAGGGGAATGGAATATGAGCGTACAGGATAAAATAGAACATGTATTAAAATGCATACACCTGCTGTTTTCCAAAAGCCAGCCTTACGGGGACAGCAATACAAAGATTATTGTGGATAAAAAAGCCGTTTTTGAACTGCTGGAACAGTTAAACCTTGCAGTTTATGAGGCTATGGACCATTATGAGGTTACCACCCGTAAGCATGAGATTGCAGAGCGGCGCTGCGAGAAACGGGGCGAGGAAATCATCCAGAAGGCCAGCAAGCACGCGGACGACATCTATGCCGCTTCCATTATGTATACCGACGATGCCATCAACCGGATTTGCTATATTATGGATGACGCCCATCAGGCTGTCCAAAATATTTTCCGTAAGATGAACGTAGAGATGGAAAACCAGCGGGACCGGGTCAAGCGGAACCAACTGGAGCTTACAGGCCAGCTTAGGGACTTTGCAGATACGGATAAATACGTGAAGCTGATACAAGAGGTCAATAAGCAGTTGGAAAAAGAGCACCGCCTTCAGACAGAGGGGAAAAAAGAGAAACGGATCCCCAACGAAGGCAAATCCTATTCTGCCATCAAGCCTGAAATAAAAATCAATCAGGCTTATTTCCAGCGCACTGGGAAAAACTATGATGAGGAACAGGAGGATTCTGCCAGAAGGGATGAAGCAGCCGAAAGCCTTGCAAGGGTAACAGGCAAAGAATTTGCGGAAAACCTGCGCCGCAGGGCACAGAGGAGCCGGGAGAAAAAATTTGAGCTGGAGGACATGTCCCTGGAAAAGCCACAGATGCAGGAAACAGAGGAGGAAGCAAGGCTGGAGGAAATCCTGGCAAAAGCAGGGGCAGGCCTTGCCGCCATGGTAGAAGCGGAACTGGCAGAACCCATGGTTTCCGCCCAGGCAGATATTCCGCCAGTTTCTGCGCTGGATGGGGAATTCCCCGACGAAGAAGCACGGATTCCCAATCTGCCGCCGGAAATCCATGTGGATTTGGATGCAGAGTACTTTAAATGGAAGGAAGCGGAGGAAAAACCAGAGCCGGAGAAGAAGGAACGGAAGTTCCATTTTGGGCGGAAGCCTGAAAGATAAATTTTTTTTGAATTGTAAAATGCAACATTATGCTAAATAATGTTGCATTTTTCTTACACCTTATATATCGAACGAAACGAGAAATACTTAACAGGGAAAATGAAAGTTTTAAAAAGATTTTTTTGCCAGAATATATACAGGAAAAATAAGCTTCCGTTTTCTTTTATAAAAGGTCCAGAGAATATCTCTGGGCTTTTTGTGTGCGAACATATATGATTCTAAAATAAATATCTGCCTATTTTCCAAATATCCACGCGGGCCAATCCTTCCTAATTTACATAGGAAGCCCCATCTTTTGCCAAAATCCCCCTTTAGCAGAAAAATGCAACACTCTTTAGCAAACTGTTGCATTTCCCAAAAAGTCATTAGGAAGTGATTACCCTGCCGCTTACAGGAATAATCCCAGATAAGCGCCAGAAGGAAAACAAGGAGGTTCCCATGCTGAAATTAACAGTAAAAGCCGGCGAATACCTGCTGGTTGGAGATGACGTCAAAGTGGTATTTACAGGAGGAAGCGCAAATAACCTGCACATTCTGGTAGATGCGCCCAAGTCTATGAACATTGCAAGAAGTACGGCGCTGGAGAAATATGGAATGGCTCCAGACCCTGGCAATGAAGTAAAGCACCACAAGGACAGGGAGCTTTCCCCGGAAGCCAAGGAAAAGATTAAGGCAATCCTTATGGAAGAACGGAGGAAAGCAAGGAAAGCAGAGCGGGCCAAAAGCCCAATGGCGAAATACGGCGGGTGATTTGGAGGTTTTATTACCGCTGGATTTTCCAAAAAGTTAATAATGCGGGAGTAACCTAGGGCTCCTGCTTATTATAAAAATTCAATGCACGCAAACGGATTTGCGGCATCTGCTGCCAGTTGCAGAGCAGAAGGCAGCCGAAACGCCCTATCTTACCATAGAAGATATCACAAGGGCGTACTAAGACCATAAACAACAAGGAGGAAAAATATTATGGCAATGATCGTACAACACAACCTTACAGCAATGAACTCTAACCGTCAGTTAGGGATTACAACAAGTTCCCAGGCTAAATCATCTGAAAAATTATCATCTGGTTACAGGATTAACCGTGCAGGCGACGACGCAGCGGGCTTAAAGATTTCTGAAAAAATGAGAAGCCAGGTTCGCGGTTTGTCACGTGCATCTGTAAATGCTCAGGACGGCGTTTCCTTAATCCAGACTGCTGAAGGTGCTTTAAATGAAGCTCACTCCATCCTTCAAAGAATGAATGAACTGGCAGTTCAGGGTGCAAACGATACCAACGAAGGCATTGACCGTGATGCTATCAACCAGGAATTAAATGCACTGACAGACGAACTTGACAGGATTTCCAGCACCACCCAGTTCAACAAACAGCAGTTGCTGGATGGTACCTTTAAGGATAAGAACCTTCAGGTTGGGGCTAATGCAAACCAGAAGATTTCCATCAGCATTGACAACATGAATGCTAGGACATTGGGCTTGAAAGATATTGAAGCTACTGTTAAGTATGACAAACAGATGGGCGAAAAGGGCACGAAGGTAAATTATAAGGGAATGTCCTTCACTTATAATACAGGCAATAGTGTTGGGAAAAACCGTGCAGATGCCATAACGGCATTCAGTGCAGCAATTGCAACCAAGTACACAGCAGCAAATTATGCAGATCAGGCGGATGGGAAGTTTAAGGCGCTTACAGACGGCAAGGCATTTGGCACGAAGCAATCTGCTATAAACTATGACGTTTCCATGGCTAGGAAAGAAATGCATTCAGAAATTGAAAATAATTTCACTACCTACCTTGAAACAAGCGCAACATCTGCAACTGCAAGGGCAAGCTATACGAAGACTGGTAATGCATGTGTAGATAACTATGAAGCAGCAAACAGCTCTATCACAGCGATCCAGGCAGCTATCAACCAGGTATCTTCCCAGAGGTCTGCCCTTGGTGCATTGCAAAACAGGTTAGAGCATACCATTGCAAACCTGGATAACGTGGCTGAGAATACCCAGGCAGCAGAATCTCGTATCCGTGACCTTGATATGGCTTCTGAAATGGTGGAATACAGCAAGAACAACATTCTTGCACAGGCTGGGCAGTCTATGCTGGCTCAGGCAAACCAGTCCACACAGGGCGTATTGTCCTTGTTAGGATAATAAATACAGGTATTGTGTTTTTACAGTTAAATCTAAAATTACAGAGGGACGGGAAACTGTCCCTCCGTTTTATCATAAAGCAGCTGGGATGTTTGCCAGTGAGGGAATGATATGGAGATGGAAGCGTTAGCAAAGCAGCTAAACAGTAAAATAGATGCTATTTGCGAGGAATACTATGATTATAAGGAAGATATCCTGAACCAGGGCCAGGGGCTGGCAGATGAGATACGCCAGTATTGTGCTTTTTTTTTGCAGGGTAATATTTTTGGGATGGAAGAAAAAGAGTATGCAGAGTTCGGGCATTATGTGCTGCAGGTTTTGGAAGATTATATGGAAGCGGTAAAACAGCAGGATATGTTATATATGCTGGATACATTGGACAATGGGTTACGGGAATTATTGAATATTTATATAGATACAGATGCGGATGCAGAGGAGGGTTGCCATGAGTGAAGGGGTTTTTGAAAAAAATTTAAAAGCAATGGAAACATGGTATCCAGAATTTGCAGATTTAATCCGTGAAAAAGAAGGGATTGAGGATGATACGGAGGTATGGCCGGAACTTTCTTGGGATGGCCAGACAATTTTCCGTATGAAAAAAGGGGAACGGGCGTTATATCTTGGCGGGAAAAGAAATGCCCAAAGGCCTGTGGAACGGTGGCAGGAGCGGTTAGGGGAACTTCCTAAATATGCGCCTGTTTTTTTGTTTGGGGTGGGCAGCGGGGCATACTTAAAGGCGTTAATCTGCAAGACAAAGAAAGAAGTGAACGTCGTTGTATATGAGCCCTCCGTACGGATTTTCCTGAAATTGCTGCAGGAAATTGATTTGTCAGAAGAAATTAAAAACCGGCCCATTGCGTTTATTATAGAGGAAATCAATGCAGAAGAATTTGAAGCAGTCATGAATAAAGTCCTTGTTTTTGAAAATGTAGGGTTTTTAATAGAAGAGATCCATCCAAATTATAAAGAATGGTATGCTGAGAAGCTTACTGAGAAAGTGCGTCCCTTACACCGGAAGGTGGAAAGTATTATGATGAATAAAAATACGCAAAGGAAGTTTTCTACGCATCTTGCAGACAATGTGCTGCAAAACATGAAATATATTTGCGATGGCTACCACACAAAATGCCTGGCCCAGGCAGTCCCTGTGGACGGGCCTGCAATCCTGGTGTCTGCAGGACCTTCCCTGAATAAGAATATCCATGAATTGAAGAAGGCGAAGAATAGAGCTTTTATTTTGGCGGTGGATACGGCGCTGAAACCATTGATTAAGGCAGGCATACGGCCAGACGCATTTATGACGATTGACGCCCAAAAACCGCTGCAATTGGTTGAAGTTGAAGGGGCGGAAACAATACCGGTGGTGGCTCCCACCTGTGCGCTCCATAAAATCATAAGCAGGCAGAAGGGTAAAAAAATCTTTTATGATGATGGGTATGCCATGCCGTACCATATTTATGATATGAATGGCAAAGAGTTTCCAACGGTTGCCATTGGCGGTTCCGTGGCCTGCAGCGCGTTCTCCATGCTTTATAAAATGGGGTTCCAGACAATTATTCTGGTGGGGCAGGACTTGGCTTATTCTGATAATAAGTCCCATGCAGACGGCACGTTCCAGGAAAAGATGCCAGAGGAAAATACAGAGCATATGATTATGGTAAAGGGAAACTATGTAGATAAAATTCCTACCAGGCGTGATTTCCGGAATTTTTTAGAATGGTTTAACCAATACATTAAAGGAGCCAAGGGACACCGGGAAAATCTCAGGGTTGTCAATGCCACGGAGGGCGGGGCTTTTATCGAAGGAACAGAGCTGTGCACCTTGAAAGAAATTATTTCAGAAACATGCCATAGGGAAATTAATTATTCGGAAAGAATAGAACAGATGGAATCTGCTTTTTCGGAGGAAGAACGGAAAAAAGCAGCAGAGTATCTCCATAGCATCCCAAATGATTATGCAGAAATCCAAAAAGCAGCGAAGCTGCTGGAAACTTCTTACCGGAAGCTTCAGAAGATTTCTAATTCAGGGAATCTGGGGCAGAAAGAAGCCGGAAAGCTTTTAAAAAGAATTAAAAAGCTTACAAAGAGGTGCAGGGAGCGGGAAGCATTCCAGTTGATTGATATGACGATGGCTACTGCAGATTATATTATCCGCAGCGAATATTTTTATGAGGGTGAGAGTTCTGAGGCAGAGATCAAAGAAATCGCACGGAAAGGAATCCTTTATAACCAGGTTTTGCAGGAATGTGCAGAGTTGTTAAAACAGATGGCGGAAGAAGCGCTGCTGCCAATTACATAACAGGGCAGGGAAAAGGCGCTGCCCATTCCGAAGATAGGTTTGCCATATGCGGCATCGGAAGATAAGGGCGCTTATTGCACGGGAAACAGGAGTATATGGAAGATAGAAGGCCATAGTTTGCAAGGAGTGGGAAGGAAGGCGGAAAATATGGAAATCTTAGCAGTTATCCCAGCGCGGAGCGGATCCAAGTCTGTAAAAGACAAAAACATCCGTCCCATAGGGGGGAAGCCTATGCTGGCATATTCCATCCAGCATGCCAGGGAGTCAGAAGCAGTCAGCAGGGTAATTGTAAGTACGGACAGCCCCCAATATGCGGAAATTGCCAGGGAGTATGGAGCGGAAGTGCCTTTCCTGCGGCCGGCGGAATACGCCACGGATACAGCCCTGGATATTGATGTGTTCCTGCATGCCCTTACATATTTTCGGGACAGGGAGGGGTATGTGCCGGACATGGTGGTGCAGCTTAGGCCTACTTACCCCATCCGCGACCCAGGGGACATTGAGCGGATGGTGGGGTTGCTGGCACAGAATCCGGAAGCGGATTCCGTGCGCTGTGTAGCCCCGGCAAAAGAGCTGGCCTATAAGATGTGGCGTATGGATGGCGCAGGCAGGATTACCCCCATCTTAACAGATATTGCCGAGGCTTATAACATGCCAAGGCAGCAGCTCCCGCCTATTTATTACCAGAACGCATGTATTGACGTGGTACGCACAAGGACAATCCTGGAATCCCACTCCATGAGCGGGAAATATATTTTGGGTTATCAAATGGAACATAATTATGATATTGACACAGAAGAAGAATTTGCCAGGGCTGACAGGAAGCTAAGGCTTATGGCAGAAAATAAGTAGCTATCTGGATGACGAGAAGGCAGGGTGTCCCTGCCAATGCGGCGCTGTTGCAGCAGGGAGGGAATATGGGAGTTTTTGACGGATTAATTATATTTGAAATGGCGAACAGCCACCAGGGCAGCGTGGAGCATGGCCTTTCCATTATCCGCGAGATGGGGAAGGTTGCCCGGAACTACAACATAAAGGCAGCGGTGAAGCTGCAGTACCGGAACCTGGACACGTTTATCCACCCGGATTACAAAGGGCGGGCAGACGTGAAGCATATCCCGAGGTTTGAGGGCACAAAGCTGTCCTATGAGCAGTTTTCCGTGATGGTTTCTGCCATCCGGGAGGAAGGCATGGCTGCCATGAGCACGCCCTTTGACGAGGATGGGGTGGAATGGTGCCAGTCACAGGGGCTTGGCATCATCAAAATTGCAAGCTGCAGCGCCATGGACTGGCCGCTTCTTGAGAAGGCAGCATCAACAGGGAAACCATTGATTATTTCTACAGGCGGGAAATCCATTTCTGATATAGATAAGATTTATAACTTCTTTACCCACCGGGGCTGCGAGTTTGCGTTCCTCCACTGCGTGGCGGAATACCCTGCGCCGCTTGGGCATTTGCAGTTAGATTTTATTGGGCGGATGAAGAAGCGTTACCGTGGGGTTACGGTTGGCTATTCCGGGCATGAGGACCCGGACGACATTACCGTGCCCATGATGGCAGTGGCAAAAGGCGCAGAAATTTTTGAGCGGCACGTAGGGCTCCCCACAGACGCCATAACCCTGAATGCCTACTCCATGGACCCGGGGCAGGCCGGGCGGTGGGTGAAGGCCATTGTGGATGCAAGGGAGGTCTGCAGGGTCAAGAAAGAGGGGGACAAGTATGTCAGCCAGGAAGAACTGGACTCCTTGCGTTCCCTCTGCAGGGGTGTGTTTGCAAAGCGGCCCATCCAGGCGGGGCAGGCAATCAGCCGGGAGGACGTGTTCTTTGCCATGCCCTGCGGGGAAGGGCAGATGGCAAGCGGGGAGTTCAGGGAAGGCATGGCTGCAGGCAGGGACTATGCGGAGCATGCGCCGCTGTATGAGAAGAAGGCATATACGGACATCAGCCTTGCAAGGGGCGTCATCCACGATGCAAAGGGGCTGCTGTTTGAAGCAGGGATAGCGCTGGGGAGCCAGTTTGAGGTAGAGCTGTCCCACCACTATGGGTTAAGGCAGTTCCGGCGTACCGGGGCGGTTATCATCAGCATAATAAACCGGGAATACTGCAAAAAGCTAATCGTGGTGCTCCCAGGGCAGCAGCACCCCATGCATTACCATAAGGTGAAGGAAGAAACCTTCCAGTTGCTTTATGGGGACCTGGAATGTGTGGTGGACGGGAAAAAGACCCATATGCAGCCGGGGGACACCCAGACAGTCCTAAGGAATTCCAAACATTCATTTTCGTCCAGGGCAGGGGCAGTGTTTGAAGAAATTTCCACGACCCATGTGAAAGGGGATTCCTATTATGACGACCCGGCGATAGCAAAGCTGGACCTGATGGAACGGAAAACAATTATTAAGGAATGGTAAAGGGAGTTCATAGGGCAGTTAATATGGGAGCCGTGCCTGCTGGAGCGGAAAATGATAATACGGAAGCGGTATAAAAGGATTCCATGGGATAAAACGGTGATCTGGGCACAGGAAAGGCCAGCAGTACGCCAGTTTTTAGGAGGAAGATAAAATGCAGGAAATAAATGGGATTATAAGCAGTGCGGAAAAACTGGCGCGGGAAGGGCAGGTTGGGCAGGCATTGGAGCTCTTTTTGGATGCAATAGACAGGTATCAGTTAATAGATGGGGAATTGGCAGATGAAATAGCATTTCAGATGGGATGGTTCCTGTTTGGGCAGAATTTATATATAGAGAGTTTAGAAACATGGAAAAAGCTTCAAGAAAAAGGATACCGCAGAGAAACCATCAGCCAAATCGTGGAAGAAGCATTTATAGAGCCAAATCAGAAGGAATTCCAAAGTATTTATGGAAAGAACCTGGAACAGTGCAGAGGGCAAATCCATACAGAGGAAATCCCGCCATATGGGGAATTGCCTTTTTGGTTCATTCCAGCAGAAGATGGCGTGTATTACCTCTATGGGAAGAAAGATAGGATGATTGGGGAGAAGGTTACAGCAAATCTGGTTCTCCATACAGAGGATGAGATTTTTAGCGGTGAAAATGTGTTTGATGCGGTTGTTTTCTGGAAATCATGGAATTACAGGGAACCATTAGAAGCCAAGCAGCTCAATGGCAGGCGGATGGTATGCTTTCTTTCGGATGGGGCAATCCCTTTTTCCTATCTCCAATTGCCGGAATTTGAAAGTCTTTTCCATAAGGAATGGCATATTTTTGATGATTTTGGAAAAATGCAAGAATTTTTCCATCAGCGTACAGAACTGTCATTTCCAAAATTATATAAAGGGATCCAGGAGGACACTGGAACATTTATGGAATGGGCAGAAACAGAGCATAGGTTCCGCTGTTCCAAAGAAGGGCGGAACAAAGAGAATATACTTTTGACAATTGGAATTCCCAGCTTTAACCGGGGGCATAGGGCACTGGAAAATATCCGCCATTTACAGAACCTGCATTTTGACTCAGAGATAGAATTTTTGGTGTGTGACAACTGCAGCCAATCAAATACAGAAGGCTATCAGGAAATAGAGAAGTTGGCGGAGGAGGATAGCAGGATTACATATTACCGTTTTCCTGATAATCCGGGAGGAAACCTTTCCTTTGTGGAAACTGTAGAACGGGCATCGGGAAAATTCTGCTGTATGATGAGTGACGAAGATACCATTTACCTTGATAATGTCTGGAAATACCTGTTTTTAATCCAAAAATACGGGGAAGAACTTGGGTTTATTAGCGCGGCTGGCACATTTTATTATAAGGAAAATGTTAATCGGTGGTTCCAAAAGGGTGGCCGTGCTTTTGAAGAAGTTTTCTGGGGGCTCAATTATTTGTCAGGGTGTATTTTTGGGACAAAAGCCCATCGGGAATTAAACCTGCGCAGCCTGTATGAGTGGCAGGCAGGAACTGGGGATGGAAATTATTTTAACAGGTCCTATGCGCACAATGCCGCCGCCATGCGCTGTGCCATTGAAAGGGATATCTATATATGCGGGGAAACACTGTTCCAGGAAGGCGAAGATGAAAATGTAAAAGCAAGCGAAGATTCTGGGGGGAAAGTAATATTGGACTATGCCAGGGCTGATTTGCGGATCAAGCAGATGGATGGACTGATAGCATTGCTGAATGAGTGGAAAGATATGCTTTCGCCGGAGGTTATCAAAAACAGCTATAGACGTGCAGCAAATAAGCTGTTTGTGCTGATAGACTTAATCCGGGAGAAGGAAGGGCTGATTGAATGCAGTTTTCTGGAAGCGCATAACGCTGTGTTAAGGGCAGTGGTGGAAAGAATCCAGGACTTGGAAGTCGAAGTCGATGATGCAGACTATGCAGATATGATAACATTGTTTTCTTTTTGGTATATAAAATATTCCAAATTGTGTAAAGAAGAAGGCAAAAAAGGTGAAGTATGATAAACAGATTAAAAGTATTTGACTGTACCCTCCGGGAAGTAGGCTACCAGACAGGCTGGTATTTTGATGATGAATTTGTCCGAAGCGTATATAAGTTTGCCCAGGGGAAAGGCATTGACTATGTAGAACTGGGGTTTTTCCATAACGCCGAAGCCGACCCCGGGAAAGGGTATTACCGTTATTGCAGCACAAAAAATGAGGAAATTGCGTCTGTGCTTAAAACAATTAAAAATATTACTAAGATATCTGCCATGCGGGATATCCAAAGGCCAATAACAGAACTTTTGCCTAAAAAAGAAAGCGCAGTTGATACCATACGGATCCTTACCCGTTCCCATGAAACAGATTTTGCAGTTTTGGAGCAAAGGGTAGGGGAATGTATGGATTTAGGGTATGAGGTATTTATTAACTTTACCAGCGCCGGCTATAATTCCCCGGAAAAAAACAGGGAATTTATCCAGTTTGCAGCGGCGGAAGGCGTACATGCCATTGAATTTGCAGATACGGAAAGCGTCATGACAGAGGAGTATGTGGTGCGTACCATTGAAGAATGCCATGAAAGCGGGGTAGCATGCGGCGTGCACCTCCATGATAAAAATGGGACAGCAGAGAAATTGGCAGATTTGGCCTTAGAGCGCAAAGCAGACTATATGGATGTTACCCACCTTGGCCTTGGCGGCAAATGGCGGGACGGGAACCTGACGATGGAATACCTGTTCCACAAGATGGGCGTCAATGGCGGGTATGAAGCCACTATGGTGAAGAACCAGTTGGTGGAGCAGCTTATTAAATACCATGCATATTCAGCGGCAGAATAGCCTGTGAGGTATCTCATGATAAAAGTATCAGATTACATCATCCAATATTTAGAGCAATTGGGCGTAAACCATATGTTTATGCTGCCGGGGGGCGGAGCCATGCACTTAAATGACTCCCTTGGCAAAAGCCAGAAAATCCAATATGTAGTATGCCTGCATGAGCAGGCCTGTGCCATTGCCGCAGAAGCCTATGCCCGTGTCACCAACAAGCCGGGGCTTTTGATGGTAACGACCGGGCCGGGCGGGACAAACGCAATTACCGGAGTGGCTGCTGCCTATATAGAATCCACCCCTATGGTTGTGGTATCCGGGCAGGTAAAGCTTGCAGACCAGATCCGTGGGCAGGGCATCCGCCAGCAGGGAATGCAGGAACTGGATATTATCTCAATTGTGAAGCCGGTTACAAAATATGCGGCCATGGTTACAGAGCCGGAAACCATAAAATATCATTTGGATAAGGCTCTGTACCTGGCAACCAGTGGGCGGAAGGGGCCGGTATGGCTGGACATCCCATTGGATATCCAGGCGTCCATGGTGGATGAAACAGGATTGGCAGGATGGGAGCCGGAGAAGGAAGGGGATCTCCAGAGGGAAGAAAGGCAAAAGGAATTGGAAAGGCAGGCCCTGCAGGTCATAGACTGCTTAAACGCTTCGGAACGGCCAGTGCTTTTGGCAGGGAATGGAATCCGCCTGTCGGGCGGGGCAGAAGCCTTTGAGGAACTGGTAGGCTGCCTGCAGATTCCGGTCCTGACGACTTGGAACGGGATTGACTTGATAGGGGACAGCCATCCGCTGTTTTTCGGCAGGCCCGGCGGCATGGGGCAGAGGTATGCCAATTTCGTGCAGCAGAACTCGGATTTTTTCCTGTCCATTGGCGCGCGGATGAACCTGCTCCAGACAGGCTATAATTTTGACGGCTTTGCAAGGGAAGCGGTGAAAGTTATGGTGGACATTGATGGGAATGAATTGAAAAAGGTTAACGTAAGGCCACAGATCCCCATCTGTGCGGATGCAAAAGAATTTATAGGGCTCCTGCTGAAGCACAGGGACAAAATCCAGTGCAAAAGCCGTACAGAATGGATTGCTTATGGGAACCGTATGAAGGAAAAATACCCCATTGTGCAGAAAGCCCATTGGGAGCAGGAAGGGTATGCCAATACCTATGCATTGCTGGATGCCATTACGGAACAGATGGAAGAAAACGACATTTACGTTTCCGGCAGTTCCGGGACGTGCATCGACATTTCCATGCAGGCTTTCCGGGTGAAGAAGGGGCAGCGGGTATTTGCCACAAAGGGGCTTGCATCCATGGGCTTTGGCGTCCCGGCAACGGTTGGCGCCTGCCTGGCCGGGAATGGCCGGAGGACAGTGTGCGTCAACGGGGACGGCGGCTTCCAGATGAACATCCAGGAGCTGGAAACCATCCGGCGGCTGAACTTACCGATTAAGATTTTTGTGCTGAACAACCAGGGTTATGCCCAGATACATGCCACCCAGAAAAATATTTTCCAGGGGCATTATGTGGCCTGTGACGAAGGTTCAAACCTTACCTTGTCGCCAATTTCGGGCGTGGCGGCAGCTTATGGGCTGAAAACAGCCCAGATCGGGGACAACAGAGGGCTGCGGGAAAAAGTCAAAGAGGTGCTTGCATATGACGGGTCTGTGGTGTGCGAGGTGTTCGTGCCAATTGAACTTAGTGCATTCCCGAAGCAGGTTTCCTATAAACGTGCGGATGGGCAGATGGAATCGCTGCCGCTGGAGTATATGAACCCTATGCTGCCGGAGGAGGAACTGCAGGGGAATATGATAATCAATTTATATCAAAAAGATGGAAAAGATAGCACAGGTTGAAAGTTTTGTAGGATATATGAAATGATTGGATAAGCGGTGAACATTCCTGCGCGTTTTATAAAGCTGGTAGGTATATGTGCAAAGGAGTAGTCAGAGATGGAATATCAATTAAAGAAGGCAGTAATGACTGGGGCAAGCAGTTCCATTGGTTTGGCATTAATCCGAAGGCTTCTGGATGAGGACTTAGAAAAAATATTGTTATTGCAGCGGGGGGAATCTGCAAGGCTGAAATACCTGCCTAAAGATCCTCGTCTGCAGTTTGTGGATTGCAGGCTGGAGGAACTGAAAAATTATAAGTGTGAAGAAAATGATTATGATGTGTTCTTCCATTTAGGGTGGGCGAATGTTGCAAGGGAAGTCCGGGACGATTTTGGCAAACAGATTGAAAATGTAGTGTATTCCTGTAATGCTGTGGAAACTGCCCATAGGTTGGGATGCCATTCTTTTATCGGTGCAGGCAGCCAAGCAGAATATGGGCGGCATAATGAAGCGCTTAGGGAGGACACATTGTGCGTGCCTGAAATAGCATATGGAGTAATGAAGCTTTCTGCCTGCCATGCGACGAGGGTTTTATGCAGGAAGTATGAGATGCGCCATATCTGGCCAAGGATTTTAAGCGCATATGGATTATGCGATAACAGGCTGTCGATGTTAGCATCCAATATTTTAAGCAGTATTCAGGGTGGGGAGCTGGCATTTTCCAAAGGGGAACAGATATGGGATTTCATTAACACGAAAGATGTTGCCAATGCACTTTATTCCATAGCAAAGAAGGGGCGGGATGGCGCCATGTACCCGGTTGGCAGCGGAAAAGCAATGCCGTTGAAAGAATATATTTCTATTTTATGTGAGAAACTGGGAAGGCTCCAAGACATGGAACTTGGAAAAGTGCCATATTCGGGTTCACAGATTATGCATTTGGAGGCTGATATCAGTAGTATTCAGGCAGATACAGGATGGAAACCAGAAATTGAATTCCAAGATGGGATTGCAGAGGAAATAGAATTTTACAGGGCGGAAATGGAGTAAAGGATGGAAGGTAATATTATGGTGTCGGTGCTCTGCACGGCATATAACCATGAAAAATTTATAAAGGATGCAATAGAGGGAGTAGTCAGCCAAAAAACAAATTTCAAGTATGAGTTGATTATCCATGACGATGCATCCACAGATGGCACGGCAAAGGTTATAAAGGAATATGAAAATAAATATCCAGAAGTTATTCGTACTGTGATTCAGACAGAAAACCAATACCAACGCTGTAATATTTATCAGGCCTTTCTGTTCCCAATCATAAAAGGGAAGTATGTTGCATTTTGCGAGGGGGATGACTTCTGGACTGACCCGGATAAATTGCAGAAACAGGTGGATATTCTGGAAACTCATGGAACATATTCTATGTGCATGCATAATGCAGTAAAACAGAATTATGAAACAGGGATGGAAAGCTTGCTGGATACATTTCCGGAAGATGGGGTCTATTCCCAGGCAGAGCAAGTCCGGGCAGGGTTAGGCACAGATTTTCCAGCTTTTGCTTCTTATATGGTGAGGGCAGGCTTGCTGGACGGGATGCCAGATTTTTTCCTTGCTTCAAAAGTTTTGGACTATCCCCTTAGGCAATATTTTGCAAATTGTGGGGAGGTATATTATTTTAAAAAGCCAATGTCAGTATACCGCGTTTCCACGCCCCAGTCTTATATGAAAAAAACTTCAGAAAGCCAGCTTTTCTATAATAATTATACCGTGGAAATGATTCGGTTTTTTGAAAATTTTAACCGCTATACCTTGGGGGTATTTTCAGATATTTTAAAATGCAAGATTGTTTCTGACTACTTTGGGTTTTGCCTGTCCATCCCAGAGAAGGAAGGGATTACAAAGGCGTTGGAATTAGGGCTGGATGCCAGCTTGGCAGAAGAATGTTACCAATGCCTGTCCCCTAAGCATTTGGACAGCAGCATTTTAGAGCTCAGCAGGCAAACAGGGCAAAGGTTTATTTATGGTACTGGCAGGCTTGCCCCAGTTTGCAAGGCTCAGATGGAACTTGCAGGAATAGGGTTTGAAGGGTTTGTTGTTTCAGATGGCCAGATGAAGGCAGAGTTGGCAGAAGGCAGGAAAGTATATTATTTGAGCGAAGTTCTTAAGATGAGCCCTAATCCTGGGTTTGTGTTAGCCGTTCAGCCCATCAATGCTGGCGCAGTGGAGGAAGTGCTGAAAAGAAATCACATAGAAAATTATTGTATGCCTTATAGGGCAGGGAATTATTAGGAAAGCGGGGAAGGATGGAAGATGAAAATTTGCAGGCAGGCATTATATGTTCAGATTATAGACGGGATAGGGACTGTCCGTGCATGTGGGTGGGCAGGTTATTACCTGCTTGGAAATTTGCGGGATAATACCATGTCGGAAGTATACAATAGTGAAGCGGCAAAACGGTTCCGGCAGACATTGATAGAAGGGACATATGATTACTGTAATGAAGAAAACTGCCCGTATATGGCAAATAATATTTTGGAATCCCAATTGGTAGAGATAGAAAAAATACCAGAATATCCGGAAATTGTAAGCCTTGCTTATGACAGAAGGTGCAACTACCACTGCACCTGCTGTATTTCAAGGTGTGACGACAAAATGGATCCAGTGGTGCAGGAAAAGGTGGAAAGAGAGATCAGGGCTGCACTGCCTTATGTAAAGACTTTTTCCGCCAATGGGCTAGGGGAATTTTTTGTCAGTGACAGCATGATGGAATTAGTTTCAGAGTGGAAACCAGAAGAAATTGAGGGCGCAAAATTTGAATTGGAAACAAATGGATCCCTTTTAAACGAGAAGAACTGGAAGAAAGTTGAAAACATTGGGGATGCAGATTTAAGCGTTACATTGACAGTCCACAGTTTTGAAGAAGCAGCATACCAATATCTGTCTGGGACAAAAATGAAAATTAGCCAGATGGAGGAAAACCTTAGGTTTGTAAAAAAACTGAGGGAAGAAGGGAAGATTAATTTTTTGGAGATTGCTATGGTGATGCAGGAACGGAATTTTCGGACACTGCCAGATTTTATTGACAGGTGCCTCAATGAATTTGGGGCTGATAAAGTCAGGGTGCGCAGGTTTCTGCCAGAAAAAGCAATGGATGAAAATATTGAGTGGTTTTTTGATATCAGGAATCCCCTGCATCCATACCATCAGGAATATCTTGAAGTTATGAAGCATCCGGTTTTCAATGACCCGCGGGTATTTAAATGGACAGGGGAGCACTTAAGCAACCGGGGGGAATTGCCTGCAAAGGCAAATTATAAAGTATTGAAGGATTTATTTTTAACAGAAAATGTTGGGGAAAAGCTCTCAGATTATTTTTTAAGCCAAGGATATAGGAGGATTATTTTATATGCAATTACTGATATTGCAAAGGCAATAGTAAAAGTACTGCAAAATCAGCCAGTTAAAATTGAATATATATATGATAGGAATACTTGCTTAGGGGAGTGGGAGGGATTGGAAGTAAGAAAACCTTTATATAAAGATTTGAAAAAGACAAAAGGGCCATTGTTGGTAACGCTAGTTCCAAGGCATGGTGAAATGGAGGGATTTTTGCGGCACCAAGGGTATGAAGGGGAAATCTTGTGTTTGGAGCAGATATTGGAAAACGTTAAGTTTCAAAGCTAGTTTGTAGAAAGCGGGATATAGGGCATGGTAATTGTAAAAGTGAATGCTGGGCTTTGTAACCAGATGTATTTTTTTGCTACAGCATATGCATTGGCGAGGGAATGGGGAGATGAACTGGCCATAGATCCTGATATAGACGGAAATCCTGAATGGACGTATCTATTGGATGAATTTAATGTGCCATTCTGTAAGAAAATTGTCTATCCATTAAGGTACAATGTTGGCGGGAATTTTATTAAGATGCCGTTTAACCTAGAAGATAGGGTAGCTGTTACAGATGAATCAAATTTTGAACAGGATGGGGAGTATTTAACGATTCCACAAGATAAATTTGAATTAAAATTTCCAGATAAACTTGTGTATCTAAAAGGAGCTTTTTTAAAGCGGCAGATGTTTACAAAGTATTTGCCAGAAATACGTGAAATTTTCACTTTAAAAAAGGAATCATTGTTTGTTCAGGAATTTGAAAAAAAAATAGAGAATATAACTGCCATTGGTGTTCACATCCGCAAGCAGGGTTTTGCAGTTCTTGGGGATGACAATGGAATTGATTATTTTATGGCTGCTATTGTGTTTATGAGGGCAAAATATGAGGGGGCAAAATTTTTTATTTTCTCAGATGATTTAGAGAGTGTAAAGATAGGACTTGGGACAGCAGATGATATTTTTTATGTAGATGCCATGAATGGGTTCCGGGGAGATATTGAGGAATTTATATGCCTGACAAAATGCCATCATTATATTTTGACTAGAAGGAGTACTTATGGGAGGATGGCAGAAATTTTAAATGCAAGGCATGGAAAAACGTCTGTGTTATTTGGGGAAAATACTTGGAATGATCCAGAAGACAGATTTTTTTTTCTTGCACCAGAGGAAGTGAAAAAGCTAAGCAGGATATTTGTAAAAAAACAGTTGGATCCTGGTTTTAAGAAGTATGGGGGAAAGCAGGCAGGTGGAGGAACTTGGCAGGAGTTGCTGGAGATTGGCCTGGACAGTGGGACGGTAAGCCTGGAGGGAAAGAGAAACATTATTTTTCAGAAGGCAAAGTGGAATGCAGCAAGTGGGGAATATGGGCAAGCAGTACATTTGTGCAGGTTATTGGAGGAACAATATGGAGTAGACGATGAGAATTTCCATGAGTATTTTGGAGATATATTGTGCCAATATGGCAGGCTGCGGGAAGCAGCCGTTGAGTATATTTGCGCAGCGAAAAAAAAGGCTCTCCCAAAGAAAATATTTAAGAGTATGGAATTTAGCTGTTACAAGAAATTGTTGGGAACAGGCCAGAAAAAAAAGCATTATGTAATCGCGCAATATGGACCATACACAAGCCAATATGTAAGCCAAATGCAGATGATAGGGTTAATCCTTGGCCGTATGGGGAATGATGTATCATTTATTTTAAAAAAGGGGGTAACAGAGATACCGGAAGATGTACCAAATTCTGCTATTATGGAATGGAACCGAAAGATTGATGGCAAATGGCTGGATTTAGTTTTAGAGCATGGCTTTTCTATTGGAAGGTTTTACTATGGATATCCATGCTATGATTATAAATCTATAATGCAATGTAAAATTCCATATTTACAGAAAATGGCAGAAAAATATGTAGAGGAGGAAACTATTATTGTAGGAAGGGATTCAGAGATAGTTTCTGAAGATGTACCTTTTAGGAAAGTGTTTGTTGATTTTTCAGAGCCGTTTGATGAAGCATATTTAAAAGAAGAAGTGGGGGATGCAGCGATAAACGGAATGTACTGCTGCGCAGATGTAGTAGTCACGCGGGAGAAAAGAAAATGGAAACAGGGACAGCAGGTTGTAAAGTGGGATGAGGGGATATTGTCAGTACAGCAGGATGAGGAAACAGACATCCCATGTTATGAGCCAACATTATATACAGAAGATTATCTTGAAATTGCATTGAAAATAGCATTGAGCACTATTTGAAAAGTAAAAATTAAAAAATAACAGATATACTGGACATAACTGCATTTTTCGTAAGAAAACCAGTGTTATGGACAGTAAGGCAGAAGGAGAACAGGAAAATGAGCAAAATTTTAGTTACAGGCGGAGCCGGCTATATTGGCTCCGTGTTAGTCCCAATGCTTCTCAAAGAGGGGCATGAAGTAACCGTATTGGATAATTTTTATTTCAACCAGTCCACATTGCTGGAGTGCTGCATGGATCCCAATTTCCATGTTGTCCGCGGCGATGCCCGCAAGGAAGGCCTGATGAATGAGCTGATGGAAGGAAAAGATTACATCATCCCATTGGCGGCAATGGTTGGATTTCCGTTATGTAAGGCAGATGAGGTTGCGGCGGAAACTACCAACCTTGGGGCGGTAAAGACAATCTTAAAGTTAAGGAAACCAGGGCAGAGGATTATCTATCCCTGCACAAACAGCGGCTATGGGGTAGGGGAAGGGGATAAGTTCTGTACGGAAGATACCCCCATGCGCCCGATTTCCCTGTATGGGACTACAAAGGCAGAGGCGGAACGGCTGATATTAGAAGCAGGGGATTCCCTGACCTTCCGGTTTGCTACCGTATTTGGGGCATCTGCCCGGATGCGTCTGGATCTTTTGGTGAATGACTTTGTATACCGGGCAGTTTTTGACCGTACGGCAGTGCTTTTTGAAGGGAAATTTAAGCGCAATTATGTGCATATCCGGGATGCGGCCGGGGCTTTCCTCCATGCAATCCAGCATTTTGAGGAGATGGCAGGGAAACCGTATAACTGCGGGCTTTCCTCTGCAAACCTTTCCAAGCTGGAATTATGTGAAAAAATTAAAGAGCATATCCCGGAGTTTGTCTATATGGAAGCCCCCATTGGGGAGGATCCGGACAAGCGGGATTACATTGTGTCAAATGAGCGGCTGGAAGCTGCTGGCTGGAAGCCCAAATATTCACTGGATGATGGGATTGAGGAACTGAAAAAAGTATATACCATTATCAAAAATAAGACATACTCCAATATTTGACGGATGGGGGTTTGGGATGGCAGAGAGTTTTGCATTGTCCGTACAGGTGGTAGTGCCATTGGTGGTATTTATGGGAGTTGGCAGCATCATCCGAAGGCGGGAATGGATGTCGCCTGGTTCTGTAAAGGAAATGAATGATGTGGTGTTTAAAGTCCTGCTGTCCACAATGGTCTTTTATAATATTTACCAGTCGGATTTGGCAGAGGACTTTGACTTAGGCTTGCTGCTCTATGCAGTGGCTGCGCTGTTTCTAAGCTTTGCCATACTGTGCTTGGCAGTTGGCAGGAAAGTCAGGGACAGGGCAGTTGCCCCCGTTTTAATCCAGGGGATATACCGGAGCAATTTTGTGCTGTTTGGGCTGCAGGTGACAGCATCCATCTGTGGGGAAGGGCAGCTTGGCATGGCAACGGTTTTAATTTCGGTTATCATACCCCTGTTTAATGTGCTGGCAGTTATTTTATTTGAATGTTACCGGCAGCAGGGGGTACATGTAAAACCGTTGCTGAAAGGCATCCTTACCAACCCCTTAATTATCGCGTCTGCTTTGGGATTGCTGTCTGTATGTTCCGGCATCCGCCTGGGAAATGTGCTGGAGGATGCGCTGAACAGCATTTCGAGGATGGCAACGCCGATGTCGCTGATTTTGTTGGGGGCAACCATAACATTTGGCGGCGTAAAGAAGTATTGGAAATATACGGCGTTGTGTGCCATAGGAAGGCTGGTGGTTATCCCGGCTGTATTTTTGCCGGCAGCGGCCTTGCTTGGGATCCGGGGGCCGGGGCTGGTAGCTTTAATGGTGATGTTTGGTTCCCCCACAGCCGTTTCTTCTTTCCCCATGGCATCCCAGATGGGCGGAAATGCAGAACTGGCGGGGCAGATAGTGGCAGTGACTACGGTCTTTTCAACAGTAACTATTTTTTTCTGGACGTATGTCCTCAGCATTGGGGGCTTTATCTAATGGTGGCAGAAAATGGATGATATGTATGCAATAGAGGGATTAATCCAGAATTATCCTCAGCTTGAGGGGAATAAGGGGCAGGTATTGGCGGCATTTGCTATGCTGTGCAAGTGCTATGCAGGAAAGAAGAAGCTTTTGCTGTGCGGGAATGGCGGAAGTGCGGCAGACTGTGAGCATATTGCCGGCGAGCTGATGAAGGAGTACCGGGTAAGGCGGAGGATTCCGCCGGAATTTGCTGAAAAGTTAAAACAGCATGGCGCAGGGGAGGAAATGCTGGAAAATATTGTAGGGGCGCTGCCTGCAATCTCCCTTGCTGGGCATGTCAGTTTCCAGACGGCTTTCTGCAACGACAATGATGCGGAATATGCATTTGCCCAGCAGCTCTATGCGCTGGGGGAAGCGGGGGACGTGCTCCTTGCAATTTCCACGTCGGGCAATTCTGGGAATGTCATCCATGCGGCAACTGTGGCGAAGGCAATGGGAATTGCTGTTATTGCCATGACAGGCAGCAGCGGAGGGGCGATCCGGAAATTAGCGGATGTGCTGATAAATGTCCCGGCAGAGGAAACCGCCCGTGTGCAGGAACTGCATTTGCCCATATACCATGCACTGTGCGGGATGCTGGAAGATTATTTTTTCTCAAAGGCGAAAGAAAAACAGGAAAGGAAAGCAGCATTATGATTATTACGCGGACGCCCCTAAGGATTTCATTCTTTGGCGGCGGGACAGATTTACCAGATTACTATAAAAAATTTGGGGGTGAGGTACTCTCCACGACAATTGATAAATACCTGTATCTTACCTGCCGCCGTATGCCGCCATTTTGGGAGTATGACAGCCGGTTTGTGTATGGTTCTAAGACGGAACTTGTAAGGGGAATAGATGAGATTGAGCATCCTTCCATCCGTGAAACACTGCGTTTCATGAATTTGGATTATGGCATAGATTTACATTATAACACAGATATCCCGGCACGTTCCGGGATAGGATCCAGTTCATCTTTTACGGTTGGGCTGCTTAATGCGCTCTATGGGCTGAATGGGAAGATGGTTTCCAAGAAGGAGCTTGCGGCACAGGCAATACATATAGAACAGGATATGATCCAGGAAGCGGTAGGGTCGCAGGACCAGACAGCAGCAGCTTATGGCGGGCTGAACCACATTGTCTTTAAGGAAAACGGGGATATTGAAACATATCCAATGACGCTGCCCCCAGAGCGGATCAGGGCATTAAACAGCCATTTGGTATTGGTGTTTACCGGATTCCAGAGGTTTGCAAAGAATATTGAGAAATGCAAGATACAGACGCTGGATGGGCATTATAAGGGCCTTGCAAAAATGAAAGAATATGTAGGGCAGGCTATTGGGATTTTGGACAGCGATACGGATATCCGTGAATTTGGTGCGTTACTAAATGATACATGGAAGGAAAAGAGGGCGCTGTCAGAGAAAGTCAGTGACAGCCGGATTGACGGGATGTACCAAAAGGGAATAGAACATGGGGCAATAGGCGGAAAGCTCTTGGGTGCCGGTGGGGGCGGGTTCATGCTGTTTTTTGTAGAACCGGAGAAACAAAGGGAATTTGTCCGGGCATTTGCAGATTATGTGTGTGTGCCGTTCCAGTTTGAGGATGCTGGAAGCCAAGTCATTTATTATCGGCCAGATGCAAAAGTGGTTATGGATGGAAACTTCAAGGAGGGTGCTGTAAATGGGTTTAATGCTGATTCGTCCAAATGATATGAAGGCAGTTTATGGTGATACATATAAATATGCAGCTTGTGAGCCTCCCTATTGGGCAGGGGTGATTGCTTCCTATGCAAGGGAGAGGGATGTTTCTGTTGAGATACTGGATGCAGAAGCATTGGACTGTTCACCGGAGGATGTGGCAAACCGTGTGATGGAACGGAAACCTTCCTTGGTCGGGATATGTGTCACAGGGAATAATTTATCGGCGTCCACACAGAAAATGAATGGGGCTGGTTTGGTATGCCAAGCAATCAAAAGAAAAGAGGGGCACATCCCAATTTTTATATGGGGGCTGCATCCATCAGCCTTGCCAGAACGGACAATGAAGGAAGAAAACATTGATTTCCTTATAAAAGGTGAAGGGCTGAAAGAAGTTGTCCAGCTTTTTGAATATGTAAAAAATGGGACAGGCAATTTGGAAGATATCAAAGGGCTCTATTACAGGGACAATGGAAAGGCTGTGGGGAACAGCCAGCTCAATTTAGAGGAAATTGGGAATATCCCTGCCCCGGCATGGGATTTGATGCCAATGGAACGTTACCTGCCCCATAACTGGCACTTGCTAGGGGAAGACAGCAGGGCAGCGAGAGGGAAGTATGCTGTTTTGGCAACATCTTTAGGCTGCCCTTATAATTGCAGCTTTTGTGCAATTGCATCCCAATTTGGCTCCAGGAAAGTCCGCTTTTTTGACATTGACCATATCATGGAGGAAATTGACGTCCTTGTGAACCAATACCATATCAAATACCTGAAAATATTGGATGAATGCTTTGTGCTGAATGAAAAATATGTAAGCGAGTTTTGCGACAGGCTGATTGAAAAGGATTATGGCCTGAATATTTGGGGATATGCCAGAATTGATACCGTAAATAAAGAATTACTGGAAAAGTTAAGGAAGGCCGGGATCCGCTGGCTTGCATTTGGGATAGAAAGCGGAAGCAAAAAATCTATGGACGGCGTGTCCAAAGGGCAGTATGACAATGAAAAAGTGAAGCGTGTTGTGGAAATGGTAAAAAATGCAGGGATCTATGTGTTGGCAAACTTTATGTTTGGTCTGCCAGATGATGATTTAGAGGATATGCAGGCAACTTATGGGCTCTGCAGGGAAATCAACCCAGAATGGATAAACTTCTATGTCACAATGGCCTATCCGGGTTCGAAAACCTACGCAGAATATATGAAAAATGGGGAAATACTGCCGGATAATTGGATGGCGTATGCCCAATATAGCTATGAATGCACGCCAAAGGGATCTGAGCATTTATCCCCAGCCCAGGTACTGGAATACCGCGACTGGGCATTTCACGCTTTTTTTGAAAATAATGAGAGATATTTTGGCAATATTGAGCAAAAATTTGGCAAGCAGGCTGTGGTTTCTATTCAGGAAAGTACAAAAGGCAGGCTGCGGCGGAAATTATTGGAGGATCCAAGGAGCAGAATATGAAAGTCAGGGATGTTTTTTTTCATGAAATATACAAAAAAACGAAACATGGGGAAGATATTGTAATTGTGAGTTCTGATATTGGGGCGCCCAGCCTTGATGATTACCGCAGGGATTTCCCAAACCGTTTTATCAATGTAGGGATTGCCGAGCAGAACCTGCTTGCAGTGTCTTCCGGGCTTCAGTTGGCGGGGAAAAAGGTGGTTGCATATGCCTTAAACCCTTTCCCGGTGACCCGTGCGTTTGACCAGGTGCGTAACCTCATGGCATCTTTACAGATTCCCATAACAGTTACTGCGCTAAATGCAGGGACATGTTCTGCAGAGGCAGGGTATACCCACATGCCGATAGAAAACCTTTCTTTGATGCGTACTTTGAGAAACTTGCAAATTGTGAACCCTTCGGATGAAGCGATTGCAAGAAAACTGGCAGATGCAGTTGTGGAGGAACCTTATCCGCGGTATGTGCAGTTTGATAAATATATTGAGGGGACATTATATGCGGCGGAGGATATTGATTTTAGGAAGGGTTTTATTACAAATGGAAAAGAAAGTACCATAGCTGTTGTTGCTTATGGGATTATGGCCCATCAATTAATGAAATTGGATCTTCCGGTGAAAGTAATTGACTGTTACAGCCTTCCTGTGCAGGAAGAAGAATTTATACAGGAAATAGAGGGATGCACCAAGATTGTAACGGTTGAAGACGGAGTGGCCGAAGGAGGAGTTGGCAGCATGGCTCTTGAGATTCTGAATGACAGGGGCATACAAATTCCTGTGGTGCGCAAAGGGTTAAGGTTCCGGCAGGGCTATCCCAATATTTTTACAAACCGTGAATTGCTATGGCAAGAAGAAGGCTTGGACCTTTTGGGGCTGGAACAGGAAATTAGGAAATTGTGTGAGGGTTAAGTTATGGGACAGTCATATGGGCAATTATACCAAAAATCTTATGAAATGCGGAAAAGATTTCTTGAAATATTTACAAAACTGGGATATGGGCATCTGACAACGGCATTTTCTGAAACAGAAATTTTAATTGCACTTTTGTCAGAAACCATGAATTTCCATGCAGGAAATGTAAATGACAAGAACAGGGACAGGCTTGTGCTTAGCAAAGGGCATGGGGCAGGAATGCTGTTCCCAGTTTTTGAGGACTTAGGAATCCTGTCTAAAGAGGAAACAGAGGAAATAATAAAGTGCGGCGGTAATTTCACAAAAACCAGGGAACTGTTTTACCCGGGATTTGAGTTTTATGGAGGATCCCTTGGGATTGGGCTTGGCATGGCGGCAGGGCTTGCCATGGGGGCAAAACTGAACCGGGAAGACTGGATGGTATTCTGCCTGCTTGGGGATGCGGAATGTTATGAAGGGGCAATTTGGGAAGCTATGCTGTTCGCAGGGCATAACCGCCTGAACAATTTGGTTGTGGTGGTTGACCGCAATTACTTGGGATGTTCCGATTTCACAGAAAATATGTGTGAACTGGAGCCATTTGAGGAAAAATGGAAAAGCTGCAATTGGGACACAAAGGCAGTAGACGGCCATTCCTATGAAGAATTATTGGGTGCATTGGAAGGGATCAGAAGCAGGAGGACATCCAAGCCTTTGTGCATAATTGCAGATACAGTGAAGGGAAAAGGGCTGGATTACCTTAGCAACAAGCCACTGATGCATGGGTTTATGCCAAAAGGGGAAGAAGCATGTGCTGCTTATGAAAACTTGAAAGGATAATTTGCCATGGAGCAGGAAGCAAAAATATATGTTGCAGGGCACACAGGGCTGGTAGGCTCTGCAATTGTCAGGGAATTAGGGCGCCAGGGTTACAAGAACCTATGCCTTATTTCCCACCACGAACTAGATTTAAGGGATCAGAGGGCAACGGAAGATTTTTTTAGGGAGGAAAAGCCAGAGTATGTTTTTATGGCAGCAGCCACAGTAGGCGGTGTCTTAATTAATGATACGCTGACAGGGCAGTTTTTATATGACAATCTGGCGATGTCCATGAACGTCATCCATGCCGCTTATAAATTTGGCGTGAAAAAATTATTATATATGGGCAGCGGGTGTGTTTACCCAAGGATGGCAGAGCAGCCAGTCAAGGAAGAAGCTTTGCTGACAGGGGAATTTGAGAAGACCAATGAGGCTTATGCGGTTGCGAAGCTTTCAGGCCTGAAAATGTGCGAATATTATAATAAACAGTATGGGACAGATTTTATTTCCTGCATGCCCTGCAATGCCTATGGGCCGGGGGATAATTTTGACTTGGAGTCCTCCCATGTAGTCCCTGCTTTGATCAGGAAAGCCCATAAGGCGAAAATGGAACATGCAGCTTTTGTTACAGTATGGGGGACAGGCAGGCCAATACGGGAATTTATTTACATAGATGATATTGCCAGTGCATGTGTATTTTTAATGCGCCATTATTCTGGGGATTCCTGTATCAATATAGGCACAGGGAAAGAATTTACCATACAGGAACTGACGGAAATTGTGTGCAGGGAAGTCGGGTTCCATGGGGAGGTTAAGAATGATTTGGAAAAGCCGGACGGTGCGCCAAGGCGGATTTTGGATTCTTCCAAGTTATTTGCCATGGGGTGGAGGCCTTCTGTGCGATTTGCAGAGGGAATCCGGAGGACATATCAGGATTTTTTGGAGCAGGAAGGGAAATATACAGGAAAGAGGAATGGATGATGTTAAACATACCACTGATGAGCAACAATATTAATTCATCAGATATTGCTGCGCTGACAGAATTTTTGCAGAAAAGCGACCGGTTTACCAATGGCCCCAAAGTACGGGAATTTGAAGAAGCCTGGTCTAAGTGGCTGGGTGTAAAATATTCGGTATTTGTAAATTCCGGGTCGTCGGCCAATTACATGACTTTGGCAGGGATCAGGGAACGTTATGGTGCAGGTGAGGTACTCTTGGCGCCGATTGGGTGGGCGAGCGATATCGCGGCTGTAATTGCAGCAGGGATGGAACCTGTATTTGTAGATGTGGATTTGAAGAATCTTTCAATGAAGGAAGAAGAAGCTATTGGAAAAATGACAGGGCGCACAAAAGCTGTCCTGCTCACCCATGTGCTGGGCTATAATGGCATGGCGCAGAAAATTAGGGATATCTGTACAGACAGGGGGATTGTGCTGGTTGAGGATGTCTGCGAATCCCATGGCGCTGTATTTCAGGGGAAAAAGCTAGGCAGCATTGGGGATGTTTCCAATTTTTCGTTTTATTATGCACACCATATGAGCACCATTGAAGGCGGCATGGTCTGCACAGATGACGAGGAATTTTATAACTTGATGCGTATGTTCCGGAGCCATGGGATGCTGCGGGAATGTGATGATAAAGATTATATCAGGGCTGTGGGTGAGGGGCATCCAGAACTGCACCCAGAGTTTATATTTACTGTGCCAGGGTATAACATGCGCAGCACCGAACTGAATGCAGTAATTGGGCTGAACCAGTTAAAGCGGCTGGACAAGAATATAGAAGCAAGGCGGAGGAATTATCAGTTGTTTATTGAAAATCTGGATCCGGAAATCTATTATACGGATTTTGACGGGGTTGGGAACAGCAATTATGCATTTGTTGTGATGCTGCGGGAAGGAAACCAGGAGAGGTTTGGCAGGTTAACAGAATTGCTGAGGAAGGAAAATGTGGAATTTAGGCGCGGGACGGCAGGCGGAGGGAATCTGCTGCGGCAGCCTTTTGTCAGAAAAAGATACCCGGAGATAAACCCGGCAGATTTCCCCAATGCAGAGTATATCCATCAGTTTGGGATGTATATAGGAAATTATCCAGGTTTGGAGAAAGAAAAGATTTTAGGCCTGTGTGATGCGCTGAACCATGTAGGATAGAACATTTTGAAAGGAGAAAAGGTAAGTGGGAGAACGGGAAATCATCTATTTAGGGGCGGTGAGGTGCTTTAAGGGAGAAGGAAGCGGTATGGTAGGGACGCATCCGTTATTTAAACTTGTTAAATTTTCTCCAAAAGGGTATAAATACGTGATGCCTGATATGTTGGAAGAAGCTAAAATCCGGATTTCCATAAAAAATGCAATAGGGGAGGCTTTGACGGAAAAAGAGGAAACAGCCCAAGGAATCATGGAATTTAGGAGAAAAAAGTTAGAAGAAGAAATGGAGAAGTTTGTAACCTATTGTAAGGGTAATGGAATTAGCAAGGAATTTTATGAGAGGTACTTTCGGATTATTAATTTGGGAAGGAGAGGTATGCAGGTTCCTGTTAAGGAAGATACCCTCTCCCTTATACCTTCTTTCTTATATTGCTTACAGAAGACGCCATGGGTAATTGAAATAGAAGACGTTATTACGTTGTTTTTTCCATTTATCCAGAATGGGAAACAACCAGATGGAGAAGCCATTAAGCTTACAGAGGCATATAAATTTGCACAATATATGCTGAAAAAGGAGGAGTGCTTGGGCGTAATAGCCCATGTTAGGTCGACGGTTGACATATATAAAACATTGTTTCCAGAAAAAATAATTGCAGACAAAATCCACTATATCCCTATGTGCTGCGAGGAGGTTCCTCAAAAGGAAATTTGCTGCACTTACCAAAAAAGTTTCCAAGGAAAGATAAGGTTATTCTTTTCCTCATCCTGGGCAGGCCCCAATTTTATTGTACGGGGAGGAATTGATATTCTTGTTGCATTTCAAAAATTGTGCAGGAAATACAATAATTTAGAACTTGTATTGAAGTGCATTGTTCCAGACGGACTTCCTGAAAAGTGCCAGGAAATTTTAAAAAATTATCGGGACAAAATACATATTATAGAAGAAAAATTATCAGATAGCGATATGGCGGAATTAATGAGCCATATGGATATATTTTTGATTCCATCAGCGAGGATCCATGTAATATCTATTTTGCGCGCAATGGCGGTTGGGCTTCCGGTTGTTGCTTCAGATGGATGGGGAATTGAGGAATATGTGCAAGATGGTGTAAACGGAAGCATTGTGGAAGGGAGATGGGGAAAGGCGTCTTGGATTGATGGGACAGGGATGCTTCAGGAAAATTATCCTATTATGGAACAAGTTGACGAGATATTTGCAGAGTGTTTGGCAGATAAAATAGAAGAACTTATTCTGGATGAGGAATATAGGTTTAAAGTTACTAAGAATGCTATGAAAGATATACAGACGAGGTTCAGCATTAAAAACTGGAACAATGAGGTAGGGAAGGTGTTTGAAGAATGTTATAAGACCCTTGAGGGCAAGGGAACAGGAAACTGAAAATAAATCATTTTAGTTGGAGGAGTGTAGAAGGAGGGAGTGGATGGGAACAAAGAGAGTAGTTGTAATGGGAGCCACAGGATTTATTGGGACTTATCTCGTAGAAAATTTATTGGGTCAAAATTATTCAGTTACCATTCTTGTCCGGCATAAGGCAAGGGTAAGCAGCCATGCTTGGAAAGGGAAGGTGAGCATACTTGAATGGGATGGGGCAGACCCCAAGGCGCTAAAGGTACAGGAAACAGGCTATGATACATTCTTTTTTGCGGCATGGGACGGTGTTGCGCCAGAGCATAAAAATGATGTGGGGTTACAGGTGCGGAATATTACATATGCGTTGAACTCAATGGAACTAGCAAAGAAGCTGGACTGCAGTAAATTTGTCGCAACGGGGACAGTGGCTGAATATGTATTTTGTGAGAACACGATTGATGTCAATGAAAAACCTGCGCCAAGCGACTTTTATGGAGCAGCAAAAGTGTCAGTACATTATATGTTGGAGGTTTTAGCCAGGCAAATTTCTATGGATTTTATTTGGGCAGTTTTACCCAGCACATTTGGGCCGGGGAGGAAGGGCAATAATATTATCACATACACAATTTGCACGCTTTTAAAGAAACAGAAGCCTAGGTATGGGGACTTAGAGCAATTATGGGATTTTCTGTATGTTACAGAAGTGGCTAAGGCGCTGCGCCTGATTGGAGAGAAGGGAAAGCCTGGAAAAATCTATGGGATAGGAAGCGGGCAGTACCGCAAATTAAGGGAGTATGTAGAAGAAATCAGGGATTGTATAGACCCACAGCTTGAATTGGAGATAGGGGTATTGCCGGATATGACAGCCAAAACATTTAGTTCCTGTGTAAATATTTTTGACTTAATTCAAGATACAGGATTTCAGATAGAAACTTCTTTTGGAGAAGGGATAAAGGAAACAATTTTGTTTATTAAAGAAAATATGTGATTCTGGTATATCCATTTTGAATGAAAGGAAAAGGTATATGGAGGACAGAAAAAATGCACGGAGCGCAATTCTATTCGTTTTCTTATTGTGTATTAGCATGATAAATATTTTGATAAGGTTTTTAGTGAAAGCAAGAAATGTAATTGATAAGAAAGATGGGGATATTGGAAGGCTGACGGATTATTATTGGTTATTTGAACATTGGATTTTTTATGGTTGTGGAGGATGGATGGAAACCTTAATTGCTCCATAGCGTTAAAGCATGTAAAGTTAGCTATGAAATATAGAGGAGCCAAGTGCATAAAAGTATTTTTTGTTTCTCTCTGCCCCAGAAAAATGGCGGGTTTACTTTGCACAATCAATGGATCAAAATCACAAGTATATAAAAAATGAAAATGGAAAAGGGGGAAAATGGAGATGGAGGAGAATCAGTTGCTGATTGCTGTTCCAACAAAAGACCATCCGGAACATATGAGATACTTTTTGTCAGAGCTGTTGCCGAGTACAAAAAAGCATAATGTGGATATTTGCATCTATGACAGCAGCAGTACGGAAACTACCAAACAAATAGTTGATGGATGGCAAGCACGTGGTTATTCAAATCTATTTTATAAAAAGCTTAGTGGAAATATGAAATTTTGGGAAAAGTTAAAGTATATTTTTGTACAAGAAAAATATGAGTATCTTTGGCTCTGTGGAGATGGCTTTGTGCCGTGTCTGGAAGAATGTATTGATTCATTGGAAGAAGAAATGGGAAAAGGCCGTGACTTGATTGGATTTACAACTAGGAGTGATGCAGAATTATATTTAGAAGTTACAGATCCATTGGATTTGATGGAAAAATATTGGAATGAATCAACGTGTTGGGCTCCTTGGATTGTTGGTGTTAGGTTTTTTACAAAAAAATTGTGGGGGGGGGTTTACCGGAGAGGGTATAAAAATTTTGCCCAGGTTGGTGCAATTTTTGAGGAACTTGCAAAAGGGGAATTTGATGCTGTAATTATCCATAGTACTTTTTGCAAAACGAATCCATTTAAAAGAGCTTCTACATGGATTATGGATGGCAAAGTATTTGAGGTAATGGAAGATTATATGGATACAGTAGAAAAATTACCAGCAGTATATGGCCCTGTAAAATGGATTTGTGCAAAGCCTATATTTGAGAGTTACATTAATACAGGCATTTTGTTTTTATGGCGCGTGGATGGGAACTTGACATTGCCTATTGTAATCAAACATAGAAGATTATTTCAAAGATACAAAAGGATTAGCTTTTGGAAAGCGCTGGTTATTGCCTTCTGCCCAAAAAAGGCTGCTAATTTGCTTTGCGTAATGAATGGCTCTAAAGCAACGATGTATAAATAGCAGAAAGGAAACTTAACATGGAGCATGAAAGAAAAAATGTAGTTAGAAAAAAGCGGAATTGCCATTGTATGCAGGCAGGATTATGCACCATAATTTTAGCTATGGCAGTTATAGGGAAGGCGTTGCTAAAATTGTTATATGGAACAAAAAACAGAATGGAACGATACGAAATAGAACTGAAAAATTTAAAGAAACGCCATGCTGTTCTGGAGCATTGGTTAAGCATCAAAATCAGGGGAGAGAAACTGGAATCCTATTTTAAGGAAAATGGATTTGAAACCGTTGCAGTTTATGGATTGGGTACACTTGGATGCTGCTTATGCAGGGAGTTACAAGGAAGTTCTGTAGCGGAAGTGAAATATGGGATTGACAGTAACTTAGGGGTTCCAAAATATATGGTAAGGCTAAGGAAGTTATCAGCGGAGATTGTCCCCGTAGATGTAGTTGTAGTTACGGCCATCACTAGTTTTCATGAAATAAAGAAAGAACTGGAAAAGTATTACCAGTGCCCAATTTTGTCATTGGAGGAAATAATATACAGTTTGTGACGGATAAGGAATGTGAAATAAAATATTAATCTATGCGGGAAGGGAAACCAGATGGAAAAAGGACAATTACTGATTGCGGTACCAACGAAAGACCATCCACAATATATTGCATATTATCTGTCAGAAGTTATGCCAGATGCAAAAAGATACCATGTGGATGTGTGCATATATGACAGCAGTGCGGGCAATGCCACAAAGGATATTGTGGAGGAAAAAGTAAGCCAGGGATATGGGAATTTATCTTACCGGAAGATGCCAGAGGAACTTCAGTTTTGGGAAAAAGTAAAAGGCATTTATGTAGGCAGCGGATATGAATATGTCTGGCTCTGCGGGGATGGGATTATCGTCATGCTGGATAAATACATAGACGTCATTGTGCAGGAAATGGAAAAGAAGCGGGATATGATTGTATTTTCAAGCCTTCTGGATGGGAAAGAAGAGTGCATAGGCATGGAAATTACAGACCCGTTGGTTTTGATGGAAAACTGTTGGGGCGGCTTGGGCATCTGGGGCAGCAGCATCGTGCGCGGGGACTTATTCCAATCCGGGGAATGGGACAGGTATGAAAAGGATTACCGGAGTTTCATACACCTGGGGGCATATTTTGAAAAGTTTGCAGCAGAGGAATTAAATGCTGTGTATATCCACAATAGCTTTTTAAAGCTGAACCCCTTTAAGAAGGCCTCTACTTGGGTAACAGGCAAAAAGGTACTTGAGGTGATGGAGGACTATACTAAGATTGTAGAGATGCTGCCAGAACGATACAGCCCTGTCAAATGGGAATATGCCAAAGATGTAATAGCAACATATTTGGGTTTAGAAAGATTATGGGTATTGCGCTGGGACGGGAACCTGGATGCGGCGTTAGTTTGGAAACACAGGGCATTGTTCCGGAAATGGAAGATTAGTTTACGGAAAGTTATGTTTATTGTATTGTGTCCCAGAAAAATTGCCGATTTGATGTGCACTATTTATGGTTCAAAATATATACTGCATTTACATTGACATTCCCTGTTCTCTGGCATGGTTTTGCAGAAGATATGGAGGGCATGGAAGGAGATGGTGACAGGGAAACAAAATCCGTAAATTTTCTGGTGGAATCTTTAAGCCAGAATGCCCCCAGCCTTGGACTTTCGGAGGGCAAGCAGAACAGGGATTGGATTTATATTGAGGATGTCCTGTCTGCTTATGAGGTTATTTTGCAAGATATCAGCCAGTTTGAACAGGGAAAGTGTTATGGATTTGAGATTGGTACAGGGCAGAGGACAGGCTTAAAGGAATTCGTTATCACTGCAAAGGATTTAGCTGGCAGCAATACGGATTTGCTATTTGGGAAGGCCAGGATGCACAAAAATGAAAGGATTACAGAACATGAAAGAAAAATGTCTTAAGATAACAGTTGCGGTTTTGGCCGTAGCCCTGTGTTTGGCAATGAAAAGAATGATAAAGCTTTTGTACCGGGGGAAAGAAACCATTGAAAATTTGAGTTCCGAGGCAGGGCGTCTGGGCAGCTATTACCTTTTGCTGGACCATTGGCTGAATATGAAATGCTACGGGAAAAGCGTAGGGGATTACCTTGCAGGAAAAGGCTTCTGCCGGATAGCAGTATATGGCATGGGTAAGTTAGGGTGTCTGCTCTGCAATGAATTGCGGAACCATCCTGACGTCCAAGTTTCTTATGGGATGGACAAGGATGTTATTACAAAGAAGCGGAAAGGCGTGGAAGATTTATTGGCTGTAGATGCAGTTATCGTAACGCCTATCGTTTCCTTTGGGGCAATCAGGAAAAATTTAGAAAATAAATATAGCTGCCCGATTCTCTCCTTGGAAGATATTGTGTACCGGCTTTGAGAAATCAGGTAAGCGAGGCGTAAGATTGAAAATAGGAAGCAGAAATTTTTAGTGTGTTTTGTGCTTTGAGGGAAGCGGAGGGAATAGAGATAAACATGAAAACAGTCATAATGGCAGGCGGCCGTGGAACCCGGATTGCAGGGCTAAACCCTAAAGTACCAAAGCCAATGATACGAATGGAAGGGATGCCTATTTTAGAGCACCAGCTTTCGGTATTAAGGCGTCAGGGATTTACGGATGTAGTTTTGACGGTTGGCTACTTAGGGCAGAACATACAAGATTATTTTGGGGATGGAAGCAAAGTGTCGCCTGTTACAGGGCAGCCTTTCGGGGTTTCCATCCAGTATGTTGAGGAATATGAGCCTTTGGGCACAGCAGGAGCATTATATTATTTGAGGGATAAGTTAACAGAAGATTTCCTGCTCCTAAATGGCGACATTATTTTTGATGTTGACATACATAGGTTCTTGGCATACCACAAGAAAAAGGGAGGCATGGCGACTATTTTTACGCATCCCAACGACCATCCATATGACAGTGGGCTCATTTGTGCTGATGGCAATCAGCGTGTAACCAATTGGCTTAACAAGGAAGAACCCAGGATATGGTACAAAAACCGGGTAAACGCAGGGCTGCATATTCTGTCAGCAGATATTTTGAAAAAGCCTGTATTCCAAACATTGCATAAAGTAGATTTAGACCGGGATGTTTTAAAACCTCTTGTGGAAGGTGGGGAATTGGTAGCATATGATTCCCCAGAGTATGTGAAGGATATGGGAACGCCAGAACGTTTTTATGAAGTTTCCGAGGATATCCGGGCTTGCAGGGTAGCGGCGAAAAACCTTGCCATAAAGCAAAAGGCTGTTTTTTTGGATCGGGATGGGACATTGAATAAATATGTGGGTTTTTTGCGGGATATTGAGGAACTAGAACTTATGGAAGGTGCAGCAGAAGCTGTAAAAAGAATTAACCATAGCGGGTTTCTTGCGATTGTTGTGACGAATCAGCCAGTAGTTGCCCGTGGGGAGGTTACATTTGACAAGCTTGAAACAATCCATCAGAAATTAGAAACTTTGCTGGGGACAGAAGGGGCTTATCTGGATGCTATTTATTATTGCCCGCACCACCCAGATAAAGGGTACGAAGGGGAAGTGGCAGAATTGAAAATAGAGTGCTCCTGCCGGAAACCCAATCCCGGGATGCTACTGCAGGCTGCAAGGGATTATCATATCAACTTGTCAGAATCATGGATGATAGGCGATAGTGAGAGTGATATTGCGGCTGGGAGAAATGCTGGTTGCAGAACCTTGCGTTTGACGGATGCAAAGGGGGAGAAAGGGGATTTTGATACGTTATTAGAAGCTGTCCAAGCGATACAGGAGGGGTGGGTGGGCGGCACATCAGGAAACAGGAGATGTTTGTTATGAAAAGGATATGTGTCATTACAGACAATGAGTATTTATATGGGGAATTTCAAAAGATAATTGTAAATCCTGTATATGGGGCTTATCAGTTTGATTTTTATTATTCAGAAAAAAATAAAGGGTTCTGTGAAAAATATGGCATTGGAAAGAGATTTGCTCCAATTAATCTCAAGGAGATGGCAGATGCATTTTATTGCCAATATGATTTATTTCTGTCCCTGCATTGCAAACAATTATTCCCAGAGTACCTCGTGAACCATCACCGTTGTATCAACGTGCATCCAGGGCTCAATCCCTATAACAGAGGATGGTTTCCGCAAGTATTCAGTATCCTGAACAAAAAACCAGCTGGGGTGACAATCCATGAGATGGATGCAGAATTAGACCATGGGCCGATTATTTGTCAGGAAAGCATAGAAATTTATTCCTTTGACACTTCATGGAGCGTATACCAAAGGATATTAAAGAAAGAAATAGAATTGCTGACAGTATGTTTGGCGGATTTAATCGAAGGGAATTATGAAACAAGTGATATGCCTTCAGAAGGAAACGTGAACAGCCGGACAGATTTTGAAAGATTATGTCACATTGATATGGGACAGGAAACAACTTATGGAGAGGTGATAGATTTGCTGAGGGCTATGACATTTGACACATATGACAATGCATATTTTGTGGATTCTAAAGGGAATAAAATCTATGTCAGCGTTAATTTGAAAAGGGAAAACAGTCACAGAGGAAAATTTTTAGGGGGTGGGGGACACCCTTCATTGTAAAAAATATATTCAGCTTATCCAATGCTTTTGGATAAAAAAGGGCAGGAGGTTTTCATCAGCCGGAAGGCAAGCATATATGGTGCAGAAAACATTCGGATAGGAAACCATGTGAGGATTGATGAGCCGGGGGTTTCTTTAGGGGAAGGCAGCGCTGTCGGGGCAATGAGCTTGGTGAAGGAAAGTGTGGAGCCATGGACAGTTGCTGCTGGGATTCCGGCGAAGCCTATAAAACCAAGGGGCAAAAGGATTTTGGAATTGGAAAAAGAATTTATGGCAGAAGAAGTATGCAGGGTATCCTGCACTGTTTCAGATCCTTAAGCCGAACACTTAAGATTGCCTGCCCTATAGGGCTTTCATGTTGTTACTGCACATGGCGGGGGAAGGAATGGAGATAAGAATGGAAAAGAGAATCAATGTCACGCGGTCGCTGCTGCCGCCCTTTGAGGAGTACATAGAGGAAATCCGCCCCATGTGGGAAAGCCATTGGCTGACAAACATGGGGGAAAAGCACCAAAAACTGGAACGGGAACTATCAAAGTATTTCCAGGTTCCAAATGTTTCTCTGATGTCTAACGGCCATATGGCCTTGGAGCTTTCCCTGCAGGCCTTGGGGCTAAAACCGGGCGGGCAGGTGATTACCACACCATTTACCTTTGCGTCTACCACCCATGCCATTGTGAGGAATAACCTTGAGCCAGTGTTCTGTGACATCAGCCCAGCAGATTTTACTATGGACACGGCAAAGCTTGAGGAGCTGGTAACGGATAAGACAGTGGCAATCCTGCCGGTGCATGTGTATGGGAATATATGTAATGTAGAGGAAATTAGCAGGATTGCGGCAAAATATGGCTTAAAGGTCATCTACGATGCTGCCCATGCATTTGGGGAAACTTACCGGGGCGTGGGCATTGGGAACTTTGGGGATGCATCCATGTTCAGCTTCCATGCTACAAAGGTATTCCATACCATAGAAGGCGGTGCTGTCTGCTATGGGGACGCGGACTTTGGCCTGAAGCTGTACCGCCTTAAAAACTTTGGAATCCGGAATGAGGAAGTAGTAGACGGTGTTGGGGCAAATGCCAAAATGAATGAATTTCAGGCAGCTATGGGGCTTTGCAACCTCCGCCATGTGGAGAAAGAAATAGAAAAGCGCAGGCAGGTGGCAGAATATTACAGGGAACGGCTTCACGGGGTGGATGGCTTAAGGCTGAACCTGAGGCAGGAGGGTGTAACGTCAAATTATGCATATTTCCCCATTATCGTGGAAAAAGAAAAATTTGGCGTTTCCCGGGATGAGGTTTGCCAAAAACTCAGGGAACATGGGGTTTATGCCAGAAAGTATTTTTACCCGTTGACAAATGGCTTTGCATGTTATAAGGGCAGGTTTGATGCGGGGATGACGCCGATAGCATGGAAGATTTCACAACAGGTACTGACGCTTCCATTGTATGGGGAGCTTGGGGAACCGGAATTGAGTCAAATTTGCAGCATCATCCTTGGGTTAAAGAAATAGCAGGAAATCAATATTTCACAGAGAAGCAGCCTAAACCGCATCGGAATGTATACATGGATGTGTAAGGAAAAAATAAAGATAGGATAGAACAGATATGAAAGTAATTATTCTGGCAGGCGGCCTGCCCAGCACATTAATTGAAGAAGATGAAAAAATGCCAAAGCCCATGGCAGAAGTCGGAGGGCGTCCCCTCCTTTGGCACATCATGAAGCAGTATTCCCATTATGGCTGCCATGACTTCATCCTCTGCACGGGATACAAAGGGGAAGTAATCAAGGATTACTTTATGAATTTCTATATCTACCAGTCCGACATTACCGTGGACTTGCAGACCAACCATGTAGAAATCCACAAAAAGCAAACCGAGGACTGGCGGGTATCCATCCTGGACACCGGCCTGAATTCCTCTGTGATCCAACGCCTTTATATGGTAAAGGATTATATTGGGCAAGAACCTGTGCTGGCTGCTTACGGCGACTGCCTTTCGGACATCAATATCAGGGAGCTGGTGGAACAGCATAATTCTTCCGATTCCATTGCCACTTTTGCAGTGGCCCACCCAGCCGGACGGAATGAAATCCTTTCCTTAAATGAGGATGGGACTTATGAGGGCATAAAGGCTGCAGGGAACAACGAGGATGCATGGGTAAATGCCTGCAGCATGGTACTGGAACCGGAAGCATTCCAGTATTTTGCCCCGGATTTTCCCAGCACAGCCCCAAACTTAATGGAGCAGTTAGCGCAGGAGCGGACTGTTCAGGCATACCGCCATAAAGGCTTTTGGTCCCCGGTGGAAACCATCCGGGACAAGCGTTGGCTGGAATCCCTATGGAACCAAGGCTGTGCGCCATGGAAGGTGTGGGGGGATTGAGGGGACGTTTCAGACACGCTCTGGGGAAATGCATATTTTAGGAGGTTCCAAAACAATTATGCTGGATTTTTTTAAAGGCAAAACAATATTAATTACAGGCCATACAGGCTTTAAAGGGAGCTGGCTTAGCGTCATGCTTGAAATGGCAGGGGCAAACGTGGTGGGTTACGCTTTGCAGCCGCCCCAGGGGGAAAACCTGTTTGGATTATCCCATGCAGGAAAAGATATGGTTTCTGTGGAAGGCGACGTGCGGGATTACCATGGGCTGAAGGCAGTGTTTGGGAAATACCGCCCGGAGCTGGTAATCCATATGGCTGCCCAGCCCATTGTCCGGGAAAGCTATGAAAACCCCCTTTATACATATGAAACCAATGTGATGGGGACGGTAAACGTATTGGAATGCGTCCGGGAAACCCCAGGGGTGGCGTCCGTCCTGAATGTCACCACGGATAAAGTATACGAAAACAGGGAATGGGTTTGGGGATACCGGGAAACAGACCCCCTGGACGGCTACGATCCCTATTCTAACAGCAAATCCTGCTCGGAACTGGCAACCCACAGCTATAAGAAATCTTTTTTGGATGAAAAGCAGGTTCCGGTGTCCACGGCGAGGGCAGGGAATGTCATTGGGGGCGGGGATTTTGCAAAGGACAGGATTATCCCGGACTGTGTGCGCGCCGCTGTGTCCAGCAAGCCAATCCTGGTGCGGAACCCGGCTTCCATACGCCCTTTCCAGCATGTGCTGGAGCCATTGAAGGCATACCTGATGATTCTGGAACAGCAAATGCAGGCTCCGGAAAAGCAGGGGTATTACAATGTAGGCCCCGGCGAGGAGGGCTGTGTGTCTGCGGGCAGGCTGGCGGAACTGTTCTGCCAGTATTGGCAGGATGGGGCCTCATGGGAAGACGGTTCCGGCGGAAGTTCCGGGGAACCCCATGAAGCTTCCTTCCTGAAGCTGGACTGTTCCAGCATTAAAGGGCGGATTGGCTGGCAGCCCAGTTGGGAAATCGGGCAGGCCGTGAAGAAAACCGTGGACTGGTTCCGGGTGTACCAGGGCCATGGGGATCTCAGAGCCTGCATGGAAAGGCAGATAAGGGAATTTCTTGCGGAGGAGCCTGAGTAATGAAAGTAGTAATTTTAGCAGGCGGGAAGGGCACAAGGATCAGCGAGGAGTCCAGGCGCCGCCCCAAGCCAATGGTAGAAATTGGCGGGAAGCCGATTTTATGGCATATCATGAAGCAGTATGCTTCCTTTGGCTTTCAGGAATTTATCATATGCTGCGGCTATAAAGGCCATATGATAAAAGAATATTTTGTCAATTATTACCGGCACAACAGCCAGACAGAAATCCATCTGCAGGACCAGGAGGAACGCATTCTGATAAAGAGCAGGGAGCCGTGGAAGGTGACGCTTGTAAATACAGGGTTGGAAACCCTTACGGCAGGGCGGATTCTAAAGGTGCGGGAGTATATTGGCCAGGAGCCTTTTTTGCTTACTTATGGGGACGGCGTTTCCAATGTGGATATCCCAAAGCTTCTGGAATTCCACAAGGCCCATAAAAAGACGGTTACGATTTCCACTACCCAGCCAGAGGGGCGGTTCGGCGCGCTGTGCCTGGACGGGCAGGAGGAGTGCGTCACCGGGTTCCGGGAAAAGGCAAGGGAGGACCAGTCATGGGTCAACATAGGCTTCATGGCAATGGAGCCTTCTGTTTATGGGTATTTGGGGGACGGCAGCGAAATGCTGGAACGCGGCCCGTTTGAACGGCTTGCAGCCAAAGGGGAAATGGCGGCTTACAAGCACAAAGGGTTCTGGTCGCCCATGGACAATATGCACGACAGGGAATATCTGGAAATGCTGTGGCAGTCAGGAAAGGCCCCTTGGAAAGCTGGCACATAGGCGGAACCATATGTTGCCGCAGATTTAAAATACAGAAAATGGAGCAGGAGGCAGGCAATGTTTGAAAATAAGACAGAAGGGCAGGCAAGGGAGGAAATCCTTGCTTTTGTAGAAGAATATTACGAAAAATTCCATCAGGATAAGCAAAACTGGCAGGAGGGCCAGCGGATTTCTTATGCATCAAGGGTGTACGGGCAGGAGGAACTGCGGAATTTGGTGGACAGCTCCTTAGAATTCTGGCTGACTTCCGGCCGCTATACAGAACAGTTTGAAAGGGAATTTGCCGCATACATTGGGGCGCCCTACTGTTCCCTTGTAAATTCCGGTTCTTCTGCAAACTTATTGGCATTTATGGCCCTTACTTCGCCTTTGCTGGGGGAACGGCAGATTCGGCGGGGGGATGAAGTAATTACTGTTGCAGCAGGGTTTCCCACGACGGTTGCCCCCTGCATCCAGTATGGCGCAGTCCCAGTATTTGTGGATATGGCAATTCCACAGTATAACCTCAATGTGGGCCAGTTAGAGCAGGCTCTGTCGGAAAAGACGAAGGCAGTCATGGTTGCCCATACCCTTGGGAACCCCTTTGACCTGAAAGCAGTGCGGGAGTTCTGCAGCCGCCATGGGCTGTGGCTGGTGGAGGACAACTGCGACGCTTTGGGCAGCGAGTATTTTATCGACGGGGCATGGAAAAAGACGGGCAGCATCGGCGATATCGGGACCAGCAGTTTTTACCCGCCCCACCATATGACGATGGGGGAAGGGGGCGCAGTCTATACCAGCAGCCCGCTGCTCCACAAAATCATCCGTTCCCTGCGGGACTGGGGCAGGGACTGTATGTGCCCTTCTGGGACAGATAACCTTTGCGGGCACCGTTTTGGCAGGCAGTATGGGGAGCTGCCGGCAGGATATGACCATAAATATGTGTATTCCCATTTTGGGTATAACCTGAAAGCTACAGATATGCAGGCGGCTGTCGGCTGCGCCCAGTTAGGAAGGCTGCCGGAATTTACGAAGCGCAGGAGGGAAAATTTTGCCCGCCTAAAAGAAAAGCTTGCCGGGACAGAAAGCCGTTTCATCCTTCCGGAGCCATGCCCGGATTCTAACCCTTCGTGGTTTGGATTTTTAATCACCTGCAGGGATGGGGTGGATAAAAATAAATTGGTGGGGTATCTGGAAGGCCATGGCATCCAGACGAGGATGCTGTTTTCCGGCAATCTGGTAAAGCAGCCCTGTTTTGACGGGATGCGCAGCAAGCAGGAGGGTTACCGTGTTGCAGGCTCCCTGAAGGCAACGGATTTGATTATGGAAAAAAGCTTTTGGGTGGGCCTTTATCCTGGCATGAAGCCTGAAATGATAGATTATATGGCGGAGAAACTGTGCAGTTACCAGGAGATGGGATAGGGATGTTCCGCACAGGCCCTAGATCTGCAGGAGCCTGTGCAGAATCCTTTTTTGTGTTACAGGTTATTAAATACAACCGTTTCTTTTTCCAATTCTTCCACTACTTCTTTGTTAATGCCCATGCGCTGGGTAATATCCTCCATGTCACTTGCGAGGTTTTTGTTATTCCCGGCTACATCTGCAATGCCATTGGCGCTTTCGTCAATGGCTTTTGTGATTGTGCGGATAGAATCTGCAATCCCGGACATGGAATATTTTAAGTGCTCTGTCTGGCCGGAAAACTGTGCCATTGTATGGCGGATATAAGCGGCGTCCTCCTTGTATTGGGTTCCTGACTGTACAAATGTCTGGAATTCCGTCAGCACAGAATCGTTCATATAATCAATAAGCTGCTGTGCATTTTTCGTAAGGTTCGATACGGCTGAGGTGACAACGCTGTTGATTTCCTGAATCCGGTTGGCGGTTTCCTGGCTGGAATTGGCAAGGTCGCGTACCTCCCGGGCAACTACGGCAAAGCCTTTGCCTGCATTACCGGCATTGGTGGCTTCTACAGAAGCATTTAAGGCAATGAGCTGGGTCTGCTGGGCAATGGATAAGATTCCGCTGGTGAGGGACTGGATCTGGTCTACGCTTTTGCTCTGTTCTATCGCATGGTTGAGGGAACGCAGGATTTCTTCTGCTTTAGCCCCGGTAACCGCCACGCTGTTTTGGGCAGATTTCTGCATAGCGTCGGCGTGGGCGTCCATATGGGCAGTATATGCCGTAAGGGCGCTGCACTCTTTTGCCATAGTGTGGACGTCTGTCCGGACGGTTTCCGCATTGTCGTTGATGGAGGACACGTTGCTTGCCACTTCCTGGAAGGTTGCCGAGAGCTCCTCGGCAAGGGCGGACAGGCTGGCGGCGCTGCCTTTGGAATCCTGGGTTTTCTGCAGCACTTCGCTAGTCATGTGGTTAATGCGGCCGGAGCTGTCCTGTATGGTATTTAAAATGTTTTTAATCGGGAGCACGACGTAATTGCTGATTAGCTTTAAGTCTGTAAACACCAGCAGGGCGCATGCAATGGCTGCAGCGCAGCCTACGGCCAGGGAAATAAGGTATACCGTGGAAAGGTGCGCCCTTGCTTTCTGGGTCTGCCCGCTGATGGCGGCGTCCAGGGCGTCAATATCCGCTTCCATGGCAGCGGCGTAGGCAGCCACGTCGCCATTGGCCAGGGCATAGGCGTCTGTGGTTTTGTGGCGGGCGCTGGCGCAGACCAGATGTACCAGCGCATGTTTAAAGGAATCGTAATCAGACAGGAGCAATTCATACTGCTCCTGTTCTTCCGGCCTTACATGGCGTTGGTAAGAAGCGGCCATTTCGTCCAGGAGGGCTTCTTTTTCTTTGATTTGCTGTACAAGGGTAATCATGGTGTTATAATCTGTAGCAACAATATGGCTCAGGGCCATTTTATGTATCTCCATGGAGGACTGGCAGAGCTCTGCAAGCTGGCTCTTGCCGTCCATATAATTATCCGCGATTGTGGAAGCGCTGGCATTTACATTACGGATATTCAGGATGGAAAGGATATTTGACAGAAGCGCCACAATGCCCAGAAGGGCAATCGGCAGGATTAAACGGTATTTTAAACTGATTTTCTTTATCATAACTGGTTGCTCCTTTGAAGTTTTGCAGGGCGGTGCGCCCATACAGGGTGGGCAGGCATACCCTGGGCCTTTTGCACTAAGGTGCGGTAATCCCTTCTGCCATTGTGTCAAGCAGTTCCTGAAGGCTTGCCCCGGAAGGGTTCCCGGCTAAAATTTCAGCAGTAAATGTGGTGACTGGTTCCCAGAAATTGCTCCCAATGCGCTGGGGGGAAGAAAATTCTGACTGCTCCAGCAAGGCGGATATAGCAGGGGATCCCTGCACTTCCTCAGAGGAAGCGGCGTTGATATTGGAAGGTCCTTGCCCCCTCAGGCGGAAACGGAGCTTCTGGTTTTCCTCTTTTGCAATCCATTCAGCCAGTTTTGCAGCCCATTCCCGGTGCTTGGAGTAAGCGTTGACCCCTATCAGCTTATAGCCGGAAAAAGAAGCCATCTGTACCTGCTGCCCGGCACATGTATAAGCGGGGAGCTTTGCCGCGCCGAAATCATTGCCCCATGCTTCTTCTACGGCAACGGAATTCCATACGCCGTTAACGCCGGCAATAATGGAACCGTTTTTGACGCCTTCTAAAAATCCGGCGTCGTCGGTACTGGTAAAGCCAGGGTTTCCGGCTATGCCTACCATGGCCTGGGCTACGTCGGTTCCCTTGATTGCCCCGTCTGTACTGTTCCATGTGCAGTAATTGGTAATCCCGTCATCGTTAAGGCCTACTGTAAGCCCGGTGTTCCCGAACAGGGAATAAACATACCATCCCGAGGACCATTCCATAGAAACTTTTTTGCCATGGCTGGCGGCTATGGCAAGCATCTGGTCTAACGATTTGATGTCTTCTTCGGAAAAATATGCTTTATTGTAATAGAGGAAATATCCATTGTCCGCCGTCAGGGGCAGGGCATATAAAGTATCATTTACAGAAGCCGCAAGGACGGCTTCCGGCAGGTTGGCCTTTTTGATATCTTCTGCGTGTTCTACCGGTTCCAGCGCGCCGGCTGCCACCAGCGAGTTTAACTGGTCGTCTGCAAAAGCGAATACATCTGCGCCTTTTTCCAAATCTCCCAGCAATACGTCCATGCATGTGCTTTCGCTCTGTGGCATATAAGTAATTTCAAATTCTGCCTGCCCATGGTATTCTGCCTGAAATTCTTCCAGGATCTGGCTGAGCAGCCCTTCATCTTCTTCTCCGCCCCAGACTGTCAGGCTGACGGTTTCCGGTTCCTCTGTCTGCGGTTTTTCTGCGGGGGCAGTTTTTTTCCCCTGGCATCCTGATAAGATGGCTGCCAGCAATAAAGCCGGAAGCCATAAGCTGTGTTTTCGTTTCATGGCTCTCTCTCCATATAAATCTAGTATTTTGCTATCTATCATACCATTTTTTTGCCATATTTGCAATTAGTGCGCTGGCTTTTACAGGTTCGGGAGGGGGAGGGCTTGTAATTTTAAGAAATCTTAATAAATTTCCCTTCTTTCATTTAATAATCGCCTGATATAATAAACAAAATTTATCAGGTCAAGCCTAGTACAGCGAATAATAAGTAACTGGCACGTTGGCTTGTCTGATTTTTCATCTGCGGCGTTGCCGGCAATCGACGTAGCCACCGCTACGCCTCATTCCTCCGCCTTGCATATGAAACAATCATCCTGCGCCAATGTATCAGAAACTTATTATTCGCTGTATTAGAGGATATCGCTCCGGCTTCTTGCTATTTTGCTTTATGCAACGTATAATATCAGGAGATAAAGGAAAGCGAGGCATAAAAATGAAAAGTATTCTGGTCTGTGACGACGACAAGGAAATTGTAGACGCAATAGAAATTTATTTACAGCAGGAGGGCTACCGCATACTGAAAGCCTACGACGGCGAGCAGGCACTGCAGGTATTGAAGGAAAACGAAGTCCATCTTCTGATTATTGACGTGATGATGCCCAGGCTGGACGGAATCCGGGCTACGCTGAAAATCCGGGAGGACAGCAGCATACCTATTATTATCCTGTCAGCGAAATCCGAAGATGCGGACAAGATTCTGGGGCTGAATATCGGTGCGGACGATTATGTGACAAAGCCGTTTAACCCGCTGGAGCTGGTGGCGCGGGTGAAATCCCAGCTTAGGCGCTATACCCAGCTTGGCAATGCGGCGGAGAACAACCGGCGGGTCTACCAGGTTGGCGGGCTGGTCATTAACGATGATTTGAAGGAAGTGCTTGTGGACGACGAGCCGGTGAAGCTTACGCCTATTGAGTACAATATCCTGCTGCTTTTGGTGAAAAACCAGGGCAAGGTTTTTTCTATTAACCAGATTTATGAGAGCATCTGGAATGAAGACGCCATTGGCGCAGATAATACCGTGGCTGTACATATCCGCCATATCCGGGAAAAAATAGAAATAAACCCAAGGGAACCAAGGTATCTGAAAGTAGTCTGGGGTGTGGGCTACAAAATTGAGAAGTCAAAATAATTAGTAAGGAAATGAAAGTGGTGGTGAAGTGGCAAAAGTTCGGTATTCTGCCGGCCTAAAGGCAACTGCGGTGGTAGCCCAGCAAATTTTTTCCGTGGTTTTAGTGCTGTGCATGATTGTGTTGGCAGTGCTGTTCCAAAAGGATATTTTAGATTTTGGGAATATGAAGGACAAGTCTTTTGAAGGATCCGGCTATTTTTCCGCCAAGTTCCAGGAGGCAGCGGATGAAGTCCTGAATTTTACCGATTTGCGCAAGAAGTTTGAAACGGACGGCAGCTATGACAGTGAAAAAGAAGTGGATATCTGGGAATACCGCAATAACCGGGAGGTTGCCATAGAGGGTCCCCAGAGAAAAGAAGAAGCTGCGCTCTGTTATACATTGGGTGACCTGTCGGAGTGGTCCAGAAGTTACAGCAACGCCAATTATGAATTTGTTTCTTCTTTTTCCTTAGACCACGGCATCCAGCAGAAACGGGACATTTACCGGAATGGGAATTCTGTGCTGAGCGAGGAGAAACATATTTCCAGCCTGGATGAAATGACGGAAGAACTGCAGGGGATTATCGTGGAACATGTGGAGCATTGCTATGGGGGGTCTTATAGTATTTCTGGAAAAAGCTGGGGGACGGAACATGTGGATGATCCGGCAGGGGCTGGAACTTATGGGCAGCCGGGAGCAGAGGTGCAGGAAGGCATGGAAGCCAGCCAGTTAAAGCTTGCTGCTGCCATCCAGGAAGACACAGGCACAGCGGCGGCAGAGGGCGAGGGGATAAGCCAGGACGCAAATGAAGCGGCGTCAGAGGAGGATAGCCCTGGGGAAGATTCCCTCAGCATAAAGGAAATTGTAAAAAAAGTCATCAATGGGAAGCTTTATGACTTAAAAGAGGAGGAACTGGTCCTGCTTTTAAGGAGCATGGATCTGGCTGAAGCGAATAACACCGTATACTATGATTTTATTGACGAAGACTATCTCCCAATTGGGGGAATGGGAATTTGGGATGGTTTCATGACAGGGAAATATTCCATGGAACAGATGCAGGACGCGTATGCGGCGCTGGAGTATACCCTTGCCAACATTGGGGTTGAGATTAACCAGTATAAGCGGTGCCTGAATTTATATAACCTGACGGAACAGGGAAGCAATGTCTATTATTGGGTAAGCCGCGGGGATGAGGAAGCTATTTATACCAATATTAAGGAACCAGTGGAAACTGCGTTTCAAAAGTTCGAGGAGAAAAAGGGGAAATACCTGTTTTATCAGGAGCGGGAAATCCGCTTTGAAACAAATGTAAAGGACATGGAAGACGTATTTTACAACAGGCTGGAGCCGAGGTACGGCGGGAAAGGGAGCGTATTTTTCATTTGCGTGGACACGGAATTTCCCAATGAGGATGAATTTTCGCAGGCCAAAAGGGAATATGCCAACATGCGCCCATGGATTTTTTTCAGCATAGCAGGCCTTGCCATCAGCTTCAGCATTTGCTTAGTCTGCCTGATTTACTTAAGCATGGCGGCTGGCAGGCGGGAAGGGGAGGAACAGGTTTATTTAAACTTGTTTGACCGGCTGCCTACGGAATTTTTGTACTTGATGGCAGTGGTGGAAGGGATTATCTGTTTCCTGCTGGTAGGGGAAGTGTTTTACCGGTTTGGGAGCGAGGAACTGGCAGGGCTTTTGATTATGTCCGGGGTGCTGGCATTTTTCAGCATGGCGTTTTTATCTATTTTTTACCTGAGCTTTGTGCGGAGGATCCGTGCGGGGGTACTGTGGAGCCAGAGCATCCTGCATTGGTTTGTGAAAGGGATTGGCATGTTGTTCACCCAGCGGAAATCATCTACAAAAATGTTAATTTGGTTTGGGCTGCATTTATTGGCATGTTTCCTGCTGCTGTCCAGGATGCTGGCGAATTATTACGGCGGAAGTGAGCTGTTCTGGGGGACGGCATGTTTTCTGCTGCTCTGCTGCGTGGAAGCGGTGCTGATTATCCGGGAAGGCGTCCAGCGCAATAAGGTGTTGGAAGGGATTGGGAAAATTTCCAGCGGCGATTTGGAATACAAAATTGCAGTGGAAGAACTGAACGGGGACAACCGACGGCTGGCAGAAGCAGTAAACACCATCGGGGACGGGCTGTTCCATGCGGTGGATGACAGCATGAGGAACGAGCATTTAAAGACGGACCTGATTACCAATGTATCCCATGACATTAAGACGCCGTTAACCTCTATTATCAATTATGTGGACCTGCTGAAACGGGAAGAACTGCCCAATGAGCGGATCCAGGCTTATATCTCCGTGCTGGATACCAAATCCCAAAGGCTGAAACAGCTTACGGAGGATTTAGTAGAAGCTTCTAAGGTGAGTTCCGGGAATATTAAGCTGGAGATGGAACGGATTAATCTGGTAGAACTTGTGTACCAGACAGGTGGGGAGTTCAATGAGAAATTTGAAGCCCGCAGCCTTACCGTGGTAACGAAGCTCCCCCGGGAACCGGTGGTGATATTAGCGGACGGCAGGCGCATTTGGCGGGTGCTGGAGAACCTTTATAATAACGTGGCGAAATATGCCATGGAGCATACCCGGGTGTATGTGGATTTGGAAGCGGATGGGGAAAAGGTGTGCTTTTCCATTAAAAATATTTCCGAAAACCCCTTGAACATCCAGGCGGATGAACTGACGGAGCGGTTTATCCGGGGGGATATTTCAAGGAGCACCGAGGGCAGCGGGCTGGGGCTTTCCATTGCCAAAAGCATCACTACCCTGATGGGGGGCGAATTTGAGATTTACCTTGACGGGGATTTGTTTAAGGCTATGGTGACCTTCCAGCAGCAGCCGGAACAGCGTATGCTCCCCATGGCGGAGGATGTGGAAATGTAGTTACTGTGGGCAGCAAGACCTTTTGGCACTACCATATCGGCTATTATAAAAAATGGGGAACTCAAAAAATTTTATATTGCAGTTCTGAAAAAAAAGCCCTATAATAAGGTTATGTTTGGCGGGGGCAGCCGGGGCTGCCTCCGTTTCCACAATCTTTATCTGCAAAAGCCATGGATTACACTTAATTAATACACCATCTCAACATTATTTCAGGAGGAAACCACATGATAACATTACACAATGGCGGTGTTTACCTGTTAAACGGCACATCATTCATTGATGACGGCCATCAGGCAGCCGCAGCCATTCAGGCAGAAACAGGCGTATCCATAACAAAAGAAGAAGCGGCTAAGAATACCATTGCCTATGGGATTTTAGAAAGCCACAACACTTCCGGCGCAATGGATAAGCTGAAACTGAAATTTGATAAACTTACGTCCCACGACATAACATTTGTAGGAATCATCCAGACGGCAAGGGCTTCCGGGCTGGAAAAATTCCCGGTGCCCTATGTGCTGACGAACTGCCACAATTCCCTGTGCGCAGTAGGCGGGACCATCAATGAGGACGACCACATGTTTGGGCTAAGCTGTGCCAAGAAATATGGCGGTGTCTATGTGCCCCCCCATCAGGCGGTTATCCACCAGTATGCAAGGGAGATGCTTGCCGGCGGCGGCAGGATGATTTTGGGCTCGGATTCCCATACCAGATACGGCGCGCTTGGCACCATGGCTATGGGCGAAGGAGGGCCGGAACTGGTGAAACAGCTTCTGGGCAAGACGTATGACATTAATATGCCGGGGGTAGTGGCAGTTTATTTAAGCGGAAAGCCCCAGAAGGGCGTAGGGCCTCAGGACGTAGCCCTTGCTATTATTGGGGAAGTTTTTGCCAACGGCTATGTAAACAATAAGGTGATGGAATTTGTAGGGCCTGGGGTATCTGCCTTAAGCGCGGATTTCAGAATTGGCATTGATGTTATGACAACGGAAACCACCTGCCTGTCCTCCATCTGGCAGACCGATGGGACCATCCGGGAATTTTATCAGGTGCATGGAAGGCCGGAGGATTACAAAGAGCTGAACCCGGGGAAAGTGGCATATTACGACGGGCTGATTGAGGTGGACTTAAGCAAGGTCAAACCAATGATTGCCATGCCGTTCCATCCCAGCAATACGTATACCATTGAGGAATTGAATGCGAACCTGCTGGATATTTTAGACGACTGCGAGAAAAAAGCGCAGGTAAGCTTAGACGGCGCCGTAGACTTCACGCTGAAGGATAAGGTGAGGAACGGGAAGCTTTATGTAGACCAGGGGATTATTGCAGGCTGCGCCGGGGGCGGATTTGAAAATATCAGTGCGGCGGCGGACATTATGGAAGGGGCCAGCATTGGTTCGGATGAATTTACCTTAAGCATTTATCCAGCCAGTATGCCTATCTATATGGAACTGATGAAGACAGGGGCGGCAGAAACCCTGATGGAAACAGGGGCAATTTTAAAGACAGCCTTCTGCGGGCCGTGCTTTGGCGCAGGGGACACCCCGGGAAATAACGGGTTCTCCATCCGCCATTCCACACGGAATTTCCCCAACCGGGAGGGGAGCAAGCTGCAAAGCGGGCAGATTGCTTCTGTGGCGTTAATGGATGCACGTTCCATTGCAGCGACGGCGGCAAATAAAGGGTATCTGACTGCGGCTACCGACGTGGACGTATACTACACCAACCCGAAATACCATTTTGACAGCAGGATTTATGCAAACCGCGTTTTTGACAGCAAGGGGGTGGCAGACCCGTCCCAGGAGATCAAGTTTGGCCCCAATATCAAGGACTGGCCGGCTATGAGCCCGCTGCCAGAGAACATGGTGCTGAAAGTGGTATCTGAAATCCATGACCCGGTGACGACTACGGATGAGCTGATCCCTTCCGGGGAAACTTCTTCGTACCGTTCGAACCCGCTGGGGCTTGCAGAATTTACCCTGTCAAGGAAGGACCCGGCATACGTAGGCCGTGCCAAAGAAATCCAGAAAGCCCAGAAGGCCGTGGAGGAAGGGACATGCCCCCTGGATGTGGTGGAAGAATTAAAGCCCGTCATGGAGGCAGTTAACGCAGCTTTCCCGGAGAAAAAATTTGGGGAGCAGAACGGGCCGGGCATCCTTGGGTTCGGCAGCACTATTTTTGCCGTGAAGCCAGGGGACGGCTCCGCCCGGGAACAGGCGGCTTCCTGCCAGAAGGTGCTGGGAGGCTGGGCAAATATTGCCAATGAGTATGCGACGAAGCGTTACCGCTCCAATCTGATTAACTGGGGGATGCTCCCATTCCTGATTCCGGAAGGGGAACTGCCCTTTGCCAATGGGGATTACCTTTTCATCCCTGACATACGTAAGGCAGTGGAGGGGAAGGAAGCCCAGATTCCGGCCTATGTGGTGAAGGATGGGGCGATGAAGGAATTTACCCTTGGGATGGGGGAACTCACAGAGGATGAGCGCACCATTATCTTAAAGGGATGCCTGATTAATTATTATAAAGGTTAATATGCCAAAGGGTGCATGGGAACCTGCCCCTCCATGGGCAGCCCTGCGCCGGGTGGCGCTTATCTGGGGGCCTGCCTTCTGCCAGGGGCATGTCTTTGGCACGCTTTAGTACTAGGAAAAGAGGAAATGTTATTTTGGAAGAACAGGGTAAGAAAGCAAATGGGAAAACAAACTGGAACATCAGGCCTTATCTGGCAATGGGGCTGACGTCCTTTCTGGTAGTTGCAGCCAGCATATTATTTTTCTTTCTGGTATACCGCTATAACGGCGTGACGCAGCTTATGGATAAGATGTCGGTGATCCTGCAGCCGATTAGCATTGGCTTGGTGCTTGCCTATCTGGTGACGCCCATTGTAAACTTTGAGGAGCGTTACCTGCTGCCCTTTGTGCAGGCGAGGATGAAAAACCAGAGGAAAAGCAAGAGGCTGGTGCGGGGCTTAAGCGTGGCGGGGGCTTTGCTGTTTGTGGCGGTGATTATCGGCATTTTGCTGCAGATGGTTATTCCGGAACTGTACCGGAGCATTGATGGGATGATAGGAACCCTTCCTAAGCAGGTCAACAGCTTTATGGACTGGCTCAATGATTATGTGAGCTCAGACAGCAATATTTCCGGTTATCTGGAAACGGCTTTGACGAAAGGGACGGAAATTTTTGAGGACTGGGCACAGACGGAATTCCTGCCCCAGACCAAAAACATTATTGCAGGGCTTACCACAGGGGTGATTACAGCCGTAAAGCTGTTTTTTAACGTGATTGTGGGCATTATTGTTTCTGTCTATGTGCTGATGAGCAAGGAAGCCTTCATTGGGCAGAGCAAGAAGGTTGTGTATGCTGTTTTTTCCGGCAAACAGGCCAATGTCATTATCCATACGGTGCATAAGAGCAATGAAATTTTCGGCGGGTTCATTTCCGGGAAAATTCTGGATTCCCTGATTATCGGCATCCTTTGCTTTATCTGCCTATATCTGATGAAAATGCCATATACGGTTCTTGTCAGCGTGATTGTAGGGGTAACGAATGTCATTCCGTTTTTCGGCCCTTACCTGGGGGCGGTGCCAAGCGCCATCCTGATTATGCTGGCGAACCCCATTATGGGGCTGTACTTTATCATCTTTATCTTAGTACTGCAGCAGATTGACGGAAATATTATCGGCCCGAAAATCCTTGGGGATTCCACAGGCCTTTCATCCTTCTGGGTTATCTTTGCAATCCTGACGTTTGGCGGGATTTTAGGCATCCCGGGAATGATTATCGGGGTTCCGGTATTTGCAGTGTTCTTCTACATTATGAAAAAAATGCTGGGCTATATCCTGAAACGCAAGCAGCTCCCAAGGGATACCAGAAGCTACATTAATGTAATGAAGCTGGATCTCGAAACCAATACGCTGGTCTGCGAAGTGAAAAAAGAACCAGATCAAAAAAGAAAAACGGGGCAGGACAGCGGGACAACAGGAAAAAAGGGGAAATCCAAAACAAAATAACGGGGAACAGGACTGACAAATACTCCGCAGATGCTACCCTAAGGGGGGACAGTATCTGCGGATTTTTTAAAATTCTTTTTGGCGAATCTTTTATACTTTTTGACATTTACAGGTGAAATATGGTAGACTATAGGGTACAGGCTGATAATTAGGAGTTTTATACCTTTCTATAAATTTGAGGTGAAACGGTTGGATAAATATGAATATAAACTGAAGCTGGAACAATTAAAAAATCTAGTGGAGGAGAAAGATTATAAAACGGCGGCAGAGATTGCAGATACCATTAATTGGAGAAAAGTAAAAAGTTCGTCAACCCTTTGCATGGTTGGTGAAATTTATGATAGGAACAAACAGTATGAAAACAGCCGTGATATCCTTCTGATGGCTTATGACAGGGCGACCGTGGGGCGCAACATTATTTACCGGCTTGCATTGGTTTCCCTGAAAATGGGCAGGTTAGAGGAGGCGAAGGAATATTACGATGAATTTTTGGAAATTGCGCCGTATGATAATTTAAAGTACGTGCTTCGTTACCAGATAGCCAAGATAGAGGGGGCGTCCCTCGAAGAACAGATTGCCATATTGGAGGAATTTAAAAGCAGGGAATATATGGAGGAATGGGCGTTTGAACTTGCTTACCTTTACCACCGTTCCGGGAATGGCGGGAAATGCGTGGAAGTCTGTGACGAATTGGTGCTTTGGTTCGGGGATGGGAAATATGTGGAGAAGGCATTGGAACTGAAAATGCTCTACCAGCCTTTAAATAAGGAACAGGAAGAAAAATACCGGGAGTTTAAGACACATCAGGACGGGGGGCTGGAGGTCCAGCCTGCAGAGCTGATGGAATCCGGGAAAATTATACAGGACACTGTGCGGATCCCGGACCTTACCGCATCTTCCGGGCGTTTCAATACGCTGAACCTGCAGGAAGAACTGGCGAAAGGGATGCAGCAGATTATGGAAGCTGACACGAAGGAAACTTTATCAGACACAATGGATAACATTAAGAAAATTGTGGATGAAATCCCTTACCTAAAAGTGCCGCAGGAGGAAGGGGAGGGGAAGGCAGAGGAAGAACGGTATGGGCACATTGAAACAGACGAGGAAATTGATGATTCCCTGGAAACGGATTTCCAGGAATTGCTGGCAGAAGATTGGGATGGACAAATCAGTTTTGCCGTCCCCGGCGGGGATTGGTGGGAACCTCAGGTAAACGGCCAGATAAGGATTGAGGAGGTCCTGGCAGAGTGGGAGAAAACAAAACATGCTGCAGAAGCTGCGATGGCGGTGGCGCAGCAGCGGAAATTAGAATCTGCCAAGGCAAGGGCGCTTCAGGAAGCGGAGGAGCTGATGGAACGCCTGAACCAGATTATCCCCAAATTAAATGCCGGGATTACGCCCCAGGAACTGCTGGCAGAACGTTACCTGCAAAATGCCCAGCTTGAAGGGGCATATGCAGGGGAGTTTTCCCCGGAAGATGCTGGAATGGAAGATATGGGGGGCGGCATGGGGGCGCAGGCAGATGGTATGCCGGGAATGCCAGCGGGGATAGACCCGGCAACAGGAATGCCGTTGGAAGGCATGGCAGGAATGGAAGGAATGCCCATGGGGATAGACCCGGCAACAGGAATGCCGCTGGAAGGCATGGCAGGAATGCCGGAAGTGCCAGCAGGAATAGACCCAGCAACAGGAATGCCATTAGAAGGAATGGTACATCCATCTGCTGGGAACCCCCAAATGGAAGAAACAGGTTGGGGCGGTTATCCAGCAAACCTTATGGGGGCATATCCAGAAAACCCCTTTCTGGGGAATGGAAGGTCTGGGATACAGCAGTTCCGTGGAAACAACTTTGGGGAACTGGCGATGCAGATGTCCCAGACAGGAAGGTTTGAACAGGACATATATGGAATGTCGGCAATGGATACAATAATGCCGGGACCTGATAGATTCCAGACTGGACAGCTCATGCCAGAAGTGCCCCAAACAGGCCAGGCAGGTTCCGGAATGTTCCAGGAAGGGTATCCGATGCCAGAACCGCTTCAAAGCCAGGGGGAATTGGAAATAGGCCAAGGGGAACCGGAGCTGTTCCAGACAGGATGGGAAGAATCGGAAACTTTCCAGGCCGGGCAGCCAATGCCAGAAGTGCCCAAGGCAGAAGAACCAATCCTGGAAGCGCCCCCAACCGGACAGCCAGAACTGGAACTGCCCCAGGCAGAAGGATCCATCCTGGAAGCGCCCCCAACCGGGCAGCCAATGCCAGAAGCGCCCCAGGCAGAAGAACCAATCCTGGAAGCGTCCCAAACAGGGCAGCCGGAACAGGAACTGCCCCAGTCAGGGCAGGAATGGGAGATATCCCAAACGGGGCAGCCAATGCCAGAGCCAGAGGAATTTATGGATCTATCGGGGCAGGGAGCGCAGGGCCAGCCTGTAGGGACCATGCCGGAAACAGGCGCACAGGGGATTTCCCAGACAACAGGCTCTATGCCGGAAGCAGGTATACAGGGGATTTCCCAGACAACAGGCTCTATGCAGCAGCCAGATGGCACAGTTATTCCCCAGATAACAAAGCCGCTGCAGGAAGTGCCCCAGGCGGCAAGCCCAATGCAAGGCATGTATACCCAAGGGATAGGGCCGATGCAGCGGCCATACCCCCGAAGGATGCCCCAGGTAACAGCCCCCATGCAGGGGGGAAACCCGCAGGGGATGCCCCAGGCAACAGCCCCCATGCAGGGAGGATATCCGCAGGGGATGCCCCAGGCAACAGTCCCCATGCAGGGAGGATACCCGCAGGGGATGCCCCAAGGGACAGGATGGGCACAAGGGATGCCCCAAAGGACAGGGCCAATACAGGGGATATATGCACAGGGAATACCCCAGGGAGCAGGTTCCATACAGTGCCCGGTTGGTACAGGGATACCTCAGGCAACAGCCCCTATACAGGGAGAGTATCCCCAAGGGGCAGGCTGGGCACAGGGGGCGTACCCCCAAAGGATGCCCCAAGCGGAGCTGCCGGCACAGGATATGGCAGCCGCTGGGGAATTAAGCCAGGAAGCGCCCAGAACAGAAGAAATGCAAAATGCCAGTCGGCCGACGCCCCAGTGGGAAGGGGAGGGCCAGGCGGGCAGCGGGGAACCGGAAGGGCAGCAAGCCCAGGAGCCGCCTAAGCCCAAGAAAAAAGATGCTGAGGAATATCTGGAATCTGTATTTCAGGCGGCAAAAGCTTCCCGGGAGGAGAAAAACCAGGTTTCCACCCCGGTGCTGGAATCAGAGCCAAAGCCGGATCCATCCGGGGCAGGGCAGGATTTGGATGGCATGGGGATGGGGACAGCACCAATGAAGGCAGGCTGGAACAGCCCGGGGGCGGGCGTCCCGAAAGCCCCGCAAAGGCCGCAGGAAGCGTTTGCAATGCCGGAAATAGAAGTTTTGCCGGAACAGGAAACCGGCCGGAAACTCACAGAAGAAGAACGGGAGATTTTTTCCTATTTTGTCCCAGTGAATGGGATGGAACAGCAGCTTTGCCAGGTATTGGAGGGCGCTTTACATAGAAGGGGGAAAAACAGCACATCCGCCACCGGGAATATCCTGATTATGGGAGGGAGGGGCAGCGGGAAAACTGTTTTAGCCACAGACCTGATTAAAGTGCTCCAGAAGAAGGACGGCCCTACTCCCGGCAAAGTAGGCAAAATCACAGGAGATTCCTTAAACCAGAAGGATTTAAGCCAATTACTGAAAAAGGTAGCAGGCGGCTACTTGATTATAGAAAAAGCAGGGGAATTGACACAGGAAACCGTCACCCGCTTATCCCTTTTGATGGAGCAGAATACAGAAGGCCTTCTGTTTCTTTTAGAAGATACCAGAAAAGGGATTGAAAAAGCGTTGGGCATGGATTTGAATTTTGCAAAAAAATTTACCGAGCGCATTAAGATACCGGTATTTACCAGCGACGAACTGGTGGAGTTTGCAAAAGCATATGCGGACGAGCAGGAATGTGAAATTGATGATATGGGAATATTAGCCCTTTATAACCGTATCAGCAATATACAGAAGCTGGATGAGGCTACCACGTTAAGCGAGGTAAAGGAAATTGTAGATTTGGCCATCAGCAGTGCGGAAAGAGGTGGATTGAAAAAACTATTTGGCGGGAAAAAGTTCAGCCCGGAAGGGTATTTGTATTTAAGGGAAAAAGATTTTGAGGAGTAAACCAGAACCATGGACCGCCTGCAGGCAGCGCATGGCATCACTATTATGGAGGCCAAGGGCTTTCACAATAAAATAAAAATAGGAGTGTAAGCTATGGAACGTTTTTCAGATTTAGACATGTATTATTTTGGACAGGCAACACATTATGACATCTACAAGAAGTTAGGGGCGCATCCCATAACGGAAGATGGCAAAAAAGGCGTGTACTTCGCAGTGTGGGCGCCCAATGCGGCAAAAGTATCTGTAGTTGGGGAGTTCAACGGCTGGCAGGACGGGGTAATGGCCTCTTTGTCCATCGCCGAATTGTCCACCGGAATTGCCGCAATAAACCGGATCCGCACCAACTATCTGGCCGGGGAATACGATCAGCCGGCCCTCTACGTCACCAGCACTCTGGCCGACGGGCGGCGTGCCATCGATGTGGTGGCCTATGTGAACGGCGTGCTGACCAATGTGGCTCTGGACAGCTCCGGCATCAGCCGGGAGGTCATCCAGGGCTACACGGAGATCAATCCCACCGACATCAACCGGGACTCGGTGGCAGAACTGCCCTCTCCCTATCAGCTGCCCAGCTATGGAGAGAGCACCTCCAGCAACTTCTGGCTGATCGACTGGGGGCAGTACGACCAGCGGGGCAATCGCAACCATGTACTTACCACTTACCACAACATGAGCGACGGTTGGTATCTGGAAATTCCCGAGAGCTGGCGGGACCAAATTACCATCTCCCGTAACGATCAGGTTACCGGCCGCCGCGAGGTGGTCTTCTCCCACTGGCAGGGTGAGAACCGGGAACCGGCCCCGTTTTTAAGTATCTACCGTATGGCAAGCAGCCGCACCTCGGAATTGGAGGAAGACGGCTGGACCGTTCTCCGGGAGGAGGAGAATATTACCTATGCCGCCCGGTTCCATGTCAGCGTTTGGGACTGCGGGCTGGACAGCATAGACCTTCTGGAACGGTTCAACACCATCCAAAGAAGCTGGTACAACGAATAATATGCCCCTGTGCTTCCGGGGCGGCAGAAGATTTTTGTAAATAAAGTGAGGGAAGAACATGCGCAAGGTACTGGTCCTGGAGGACGAGGAAAACATCCGCAGTTTTGTTGTCATCAATTTAAAGCGCGCGGGCTATCAGACCGTGGAGGCAGGCACCGGAGAGGATGCCCTGGAGGCAGTGCGGGAAAACCCGGACATCAAAGTTGCCCTGCTGGACATCATGCTGCCTGGGATCGACGGCTTTGAAGTCTGCCGCCGCCTGCGGGCTATGGACAACAAAATCGGAATTATCATGCTCACCGCCCGGACCCAGGAGATGGATAAAGTGACCGGCCTGATGACCG